>Ga0206827_1050_pt1 | contig 29093 bp, 24 predicted proteins | sample Alteio_BWOrgCont_77_FD_152852 | JGI IMG/M metagenome (GOLD analysis project Ga0206827, IMG submission 152852) | Enriched cells from forest soil in Barre Woods Harvard Forest LTER site, Petersham, Massachusetts, United States -... | ecosystem: Environmental > Terrestrial > Soil > Temperate forest >...
CCGCCGCCGGTATCTTTTTCACCACCAAAGGCCCCGCCTATTTCTGCGCCTGAAGTTCCAATGTTAACATTGGCAATGCCACAATCGCTGCCCTGCGCAGACAAGAATATTTCCATTTCCCTCATATTCATAGTGAATATTGAGGAGGACAGGCCCTGCCTTACACCATTCTGAATTTTAATAGCATCTTCAAATTCCTTGTATTTTATTAGATAAAGAAGCGGGGCAAAAGTCTCTTCTTTCACGATGTCAAAATCGGGTTTTACCTCCGCTATGCATGGCCTTACATAGTTCCCACCGGGATAATTTTCGCCTTCCATTTTTTCACCACCATATAAAATATTACCTCCTGCTTTTTTTACAGCATCAATAGCATTTTGCAATTGGTTTACGGCCATTTTATCTATCAGCGGGCCTACCAGGGTGTCTTTTTCAAGCGGGTTGCCTATTTTTAACTGTTTATATACGGATACTATTTTGGCCTTCAGCTCCTCATAAATACTTTCATGTATTATCAGCCTGCGCGTGGTGGTGCAGCGCTGACCTGCCGTTCCTGCCGCACCAAAAACTATTGCCCGCAAAGCCATATCCTGCTCTGCTGATGGGGTAATAATAATGGCATTATTTCCGCCGAGTTCCAAAAGGCTTTTGCCCATCCGGGCCGCTACTTTCTGCCCGATAATTTTCCCTGCCCTTACGGAACCTGTAGCAGAAATAAGGGGAATACGCTCATCAGCGCACATCCACTCACCCACTTTGTAATCTCCGTTTACAAGGTTGAAAATGCCTTCAGGCAATTCATTGTCTTTCAATACCCCGGCAATAATATTCTGTACTGCGATGGCGCAAAGTGGTACTTTCTCTGATGGTTTCCAGATGCATACATCACCGCACACCACAGCAAGTATGGCATTCCAGCTCCATACAGCCACAGGAAAATTAAAGGCGGTAATGATGCCCACCGACCCAAGCGGATGCCATTGTTCATACATACGGTGGTTAGGCCTCTCGCTGGCTATTGTCAGCCCATAAAGTTGCCGCGACAGCCCTACTGCAAGATCGCATATATCTATCATTTCCTGCACCTCGCCCATGCCCTCCTGTAATATTTTTCCCATTTCATAAGAAACGAGCATTCCGAGCGGCTCTTTGTATTCACGCATTTTATTCCCGATCTGCCGTACAATCTCCCCTCGCTTTGGCGCAGGAACCTGCCGCCAGTGAAGAAATACATTTTGGGCAGCAACAACTACTTTATCGTATTCCTCCTGTGTGGTTATTTTTATAGACGCTATTTTACTGCCATCCGCCGGCGAAAAGGAATCTATCAGGTCGTCACTTTCTCCTTCAAGCCATTCAACGCCGGTAGAAGTCCCGGCATTTATATCTTTAATCCCTAGTTTTACAAGCGTCTCTTTTATGTTTTGCATATTGATGTCGTATTTAATGGTGTAAAATTAAGGTTACTTTTACAATTTAGTATTTCTTTATATATTCGCATTAAATATATCGCACTATGAAAACAAATATTCGCTATTTCTTTCTGATAATCCTGTCTTTGTGTTTATTCAATATAAATACTTTCAGCCAGACATGGGTAAAAATAAGCGCCGGGGGATTTTTCTCTGTGGCATTAGATTCTAAAGGCAAGATATATACATGCGGTGCCAATTCGTATGGCCAATTAGGTACGGGTGACACTTCGAACCGTCTCAGTTATACACAGGTCGGAACAGATAGCGATTGGTCAGATATTTCAGCAGGAGGATGGCATGTACTTGCCCTGAAGCGTAATGGCAAACTGTATGCATGGGGTTCCAACCAGTATGCCCAATGCGGTGGTTCTGTACCTGGTAATATCTTAACCCCTACCCAAGTGGGTACGGACTCTGACTGGCTATACATTTGTGGGGGAGTAAACAACTCTTTCGCCATCAAAAAGGATAGTACCGCCTGGGTGTGGGGTGGGAACAGCGCAGGCCAGGTAGGTAATGGAAATGAAAATACCACTTATATCCCTTATAATATTAATAACAACAAATGGCTAAGTATATGCGGGGGGCATATTTTTACCATGGCATTGAGGAATGATGGGACAATATGGACATGGGGAAATAATGCCTATGGAATGCTGGGGAATGGAACATATTCCAGTAACGTATTTCCTACCCAGATGGGTACCGACAATGACTGGACATCTATCGCTGCTGGCTATGCCCATGCTATTGCAATAAAAAAGGATGGAAGTATTTGGGGTTGGGGTAGAAATATAAACGGTGAGCTTGGACAAGGGGATACTGTAATACGGCTTCAACCAACAAGAATAGGAACGGATAGTAACTGGAAACAGGCGTACGCAGGACCTTTATATACATTGGCACTGAAAACAGATGGTAGTTTGTATGCGTGGGGCTCTGATATTTATGGACAGTTAGGAGATGGTATAATTAACAACAACAGGCTTTCACCCGAGCAAGTTGGCCAGGGGGTTCAGTGGTTAGTAGCGTCTCCCTCGCGTGGAATTTTCGTTCCAATAACTAATGTAAAAAATGAAATAGAAGGCTATCATACCTTAGCGCTAAAATATGGCGGACAATATATTTGCACTACGGGTTTAAACAATGCTGGCCAATTTGGAAATGGGAGTGATTTCTACTCAAGCACCTTCAGTTGTACAGGAGCAGTATCCGGAATAGAACCGACCAGTCTAAATTACAATATTCTTTCAATTTATCCCAACCCTACTACTGGCAAAACAAGTATTTCAATTGAATCACAGTTGCCCGGAGACAATGCATTAACGTTATCTGATATGAACGGCAAGATTATATATTCTGACTACCATTTCAATAGCAGCAGCACAATAGATATTTCAACTTATCCAAACGGTATTTACCTTCTCAGGATTGTTTCTTCTGATGAAGTGTATTGTACTAAAATAGTTAAGGAATAAAAAAGAGAATTCAATAAACCTATAAGGTTTTGGAAACCTTATAGGTTTTATAATATTGATTGGCTTCTACAAGACTACCACTTGCTGCTAATCATTGACAAGTATTTATTCCCTTTCTTTATCAAGTTTTTCGAGGTGCAAAGATGGCAACCTGAGAGAAGCTAACTGGAAGGAATTTCTGAAAGCATCATCATAGCCCATAAAGAGATAATTGGCTTCACCGATAAATACCCTTAAGCTTCTTTTTCCTTCTTCTATTTTAAAACTTTCCTTTTTGAAATGCTCGCCGGCATTACCTGTATCTATTTCTACAGTATTGCCATCCGCCCCGCCTTCATTATATTCATCAGGAAATACAAACATTGCCCCTGAATCCCTGTTGCGCCAGGTACCTTTCAATGTAGCCCTTAATTCTTTTTCTGCACTCAGTGTTTTAACCATTTTATTCTGTGTTTTTATGTGAAATTAACCTATCGCTAAATTTTGCCAAACAGGTTTTCCACAAATATACTACATTAACAGCTACAAAGAGGGGTTTAGTTGCAAATGTTTTGCACCATAATTTAACCCCCTGTTGATAACCAGTTAACACCGGTTTTATAATAATATTTAGTTAATTCAAGTTAAATATGACAACAACCTCTGCTATATATCATATAAATCTTATTTTTGAAACCTTATTTTAGATATTGATATGAATAAATACACCATCAGAAACCTATGCCTTGGCATTTTCGTGCTTTTTGGGGCGCAGCGGGCAACTGCCGAAATCAAGTTTGTACAGTACGATCTGCCGAATGGCCTCCATGTTATCCTGCATGAAGACCACTCAACTCCTATTGTAGCTGTATCGGTTATGTACCACGTTGGTTCAAAAAATGAAGAAGCAAGCCGTACCGGTTTCGCCCACTTTTTTGAGCACCTCCTTTTTGAAGGCAGCGAAAACATAAAACGCGGCGAGTACATGAAACTTGTGCAGGCGGCAGGCGGCCAACTGAATGCGAATACATCTCAAGACCGCACATATTATTACGAAGAATTGCCAAGCAACCAGTTAGAGCTTGCCCTCTGGATGGAATCTGAACGGATGCTGCATGCCAAAATTGATACGATAGGTGTGGAAACACAGCGCAAGGTGGTAAAAGAAGAGAAAAAACAGCGTTTCGACAATACCCCTTATGGCCAGCTGATAAATGTGGTATATGACAATGCATTTACCGTACACCCCTATCATTGGTCACCCATCGGAAAAGACCAGTATATCGACCAGGCTACCATTAGTGAATTCATGGAGTTTTATAAAACATTCTATGTGCCTAATAATGCTGTCCTGGTGATTGGTGGCGATATTGATATCAAAGAAACCAAAGCGTGGGTTGAAAAATACTATGGCAGTATCCCAAGAGGTACCAAACCGATTCCCCGCCCTACAGCAGTAGAACCACAGCAAACTGCAGAAAAACGCGTAACCTTTTATGACAATGTGCAACTTCCGGCTGTAATACTGGCATACCATACCCCTGCTATGGGCTCAGAAGACTATTATGCAGTACAACTGCTTACCCAGTGGCTTTCTGAAGGCAAAAGCTCATTGTTCCAAAAAGAGATCGTAGACAAAGAACAAAAGGCTGTTCAGATAGGCGCTTTTAATATACCCAATGAAGATCCGAGCATTGCTATTATGTATGGTATCACAAACCAGGGTGTAACCCCCGATGAACTTGAGCAAAGCATGGAAGCCCAGGTTGAAAAAATTAAAACCGATTTAATAAGCGAACAGGATTATCAGAAATTGATGAACCAGACTGAAACAGCCTTCGTAAGCCGCAACTCCCGTTTACTTGGTACTGTGGAGACCCTTGCCACTGATTATACATTCTTACACGACGCCAACCTGGTAAATACAGAAATGGAAAGGTATAAAAAGGTTACAAAAGAAGACCTGAAACGCGTAGCCAATAAATACTTCATCAAGGAAAACCGTTTGGTGCTTGATTATTTACCAAAACCAAAAGACAATAAATAAGGATACCACTTAATAAAGAAGCAATAATGAAAAAGATTATATTCACTATATTATCCCTTTCGCTTTTCGCCCCTGTTTTCGGGCAAACGCTTGACCGCAGCATGCGGCCAAAACCAGGCCCGGCGCCAGAAGTAAAACTCGGCAAACCTGAAAGTTTTACATTGCCAAACGGCCTGAAAGTTTTTGTAGTAGAAAACCATACCCTGCCTACTATTTCCTGTAGCATACAGTTAGATATAAAACCTGAGTTGGAAGGCGATATGGCTGGCTTTCATGAAATGATAGGCGAACTGCTTTTGACAGGCACCAAAAGCCGCACGAATGATCAGCTTAGTCAAGACATTGATTTTATAGGGGCCAATATACGCGCTACCAACGAGGGGCTTTTTGGTGGCGGCCTGAAGAGAAATGAAGATAAACTGCTGGAACTGATGAGTGATATTGCCCTCAATGCAAATATGACGCAGGATGAACTTGACAAGATCAAAAAGCGCACTTTATCTGAGCTTGAAACACAAAAGAACGAACCGGACGCCATGATGAGCAATGTGGGCGCTTCCCTGAATTTTGGCAGCCAGCATCCTTATGGTGAAATAACAACCGACGAAACAGCGAAGAATATATCGCTGGACCGCTGTATTAAATACTATCAAACCTATTTCCGTCCAAATGTAGCTTATATGGCCATAGTGGGTGATATTACCCTTGGCGAAGCAAAAAAACTAGCAGAAAAATATTTTGGCGCATGGCAAAAAGCTGATGTACCGGTAGCTAACTACAGCAAACCTGCTGCCCCTGCAAATACCAAGGTAGCGATGGTCCCACGAGATGGCGCAGTACAAAGCGTTATCAGTGTTACCTATCCCATTGACTTAGTTCCGGGCTCTGATGATGTAATAAAGGCCCGCGTAGCTAATTCTGTATTAGGCGATGGCTCACAGGGCCGACTGTTCCTTGACTTGCGCGAAAAACATGCATGGACTTATGGCGCATATTCTTCTATTACCGCTGATATTTTAGGTGGGGCCTTTACTGCCGATACTAAATGCAGGAATGCAGTAAGTGATAGCGCTGTAGGTGAAATCTTAAAACAAATGCATAGGATGCAAACAGATAAAGTATCTGATGAAAACCTGCAAAACACTATCGCTTATATGTCAGGCACATTTGCCATTGGTTTGGAAAACCGCTCGACTATAGCTCAATATGCTATAAACATTGAGCGTTACCATATGCCGGAAGACTATTATCAAAACTACCTGAAAAATCTCAGTAAAGTGACCGCCGATGATGTAATGGCGATGGCACAAAAATATATTACCCCGGAACATGCCAATATAATAGTAGTAGGCAGCAGGGACGATGTAGCTAAGAAGCTTGAAAAATTCGGCAAGGTAGAATATTACGATTATCTGGCCCGGCCAATAAAACCAGACGATGACCTGCGTCCGGCCCCCGCTGGAATTACTGCTGACGGCGTACTGAAAAATTATGTAAAAGCAATAGGCGGAGAAGATGCTATAAAAGGCATTAAAGACATGAAGACGGTAAGCAAAAGCCAGATTCAGGGAATTGACCTTACTATTACAGAGATCAAAAAAGCCCCTTCACAAATGAAACAAACCGTAGAAGGTATGGGAACTGTCTTTCAAAAGCAAGTGCTTAACGGGGATAAAGGCTATATGGAACAGCAGGGTAAACGGCAGGACCTAACCGGCGATGAGCTTGCGCAATCTATAAAGGATGCAGATATATACAGTGATCTGCACCCTGAAAAATATGGGTTGAAATACACAGTAAAAGGTATGCAAAAAGTAAATGGATCTGATGCCTATGTCCTTGAAGAAACCGATCCAAAAGGCAACAAAACAACTATGTACTACGATGCCAAAACAGGCCTATTTGTAAAGCAAGTAAAAACATTTGATACACCAAATGGCCCTATGTCGCAAACACTTGAGATGAGCGACTATACAGAGGTGCCAAACTCAGGAGGTTATAAAGTCCCGTATACAACCGTACAAAGCGCTGGTCCGCAGGTACTCAATATTAAAGTACAAACGGTAGAAATAAACAAAGGTGTTCCAGATACGGAATTTGATTTGAAGTAGACTGGATTGTTGAATTGCTGACGCAAGGGAGAACCTTTCCACTACTTTTTGCAGTTTAGTTGACTGCAAAATAATTACTCGTTTGACATGCAATGAATTAGTTTGCAATTGATGAATTATTTGTGGAGTTTTTGCGCTTAATTATTGGCTTTAATTAGGAATTAAAAATTAAAGCCAGTTTCACTTCAAGGCAGCCTTCTGAAATGGTCGTTTTACAGTATTGATTATATTTGCATATTATAAGCGTGTAATGTCCTCTTTTGCCTCGCCAGTATTCTTCTTTTCATCGCTGTTAAATATGAGTTTCTTAATCTTTTGGTACATAAAGGAAATCACTAATAAGAGTATGCCAAGGCAAATAAAGGCAATGATCTTACCTACATCTGGTACGTTGCTGATGTCAAATAAAAATAGTTTCAACACAGTAATGAGCAGAAGTGTAAGGGATATAATTCGTAGTGTCCTGTTTTTTTGCAACATCCCGCTCCGCATGAAAAGAAAAGCGCTAACGCCCCAAACAATTGGCAGGCCTACTTTTATTGAGTCTTCTATCCCTAAATAAGAGTTTTTTTCATAGTAATGGTTTTTAGTTTTCAGGCTACTAAGTTAAAGAAAATAAATTAAATTCGCTGAATGACTAAAACTCGTTTGGAAGCATTTAGTGATGGGGTTATTGCCATTATTATCACCATCATGGTACTGGAACTTAGAGTACCGCATGGTACAGATTGGGCTTCCATAAAACCAACATTTGCAGGCTTATTAAGCTATATTATCAGTTTCATTATTGTTGGGGTTTACTGGGCAAACCACCATCATTTGTTGCATACCGTAACGCACGTAAACAGTAAAATGATATGGGCAAACCTGCACCTGCTTTTTTGGCTTTCGCTTATCCCGTTTGCCACAAACTGGATGGGTGAAAACAATTTCAGCACTATAACTGTAGCTGTGTATGCCGCGCTTCAATTTGTCTGCGGTTTAGCTTATTCTATTTTGCTATCGGTAATAGGAGCTACCATACCTGAGAACTCAGGCCTCCACGAAATTTTGAAAAAGCAATCTAAAAAGGGAATTATATCCGCAATTGTATATTTGCTGTCCATCCCTATAGCTTTTTTCAATCCTATAATATCCGGTTGCCTTTTTGTTGCGGTTTCCATGGTATGGTGGGTACCTGACAAAAATATTGAAAGTTTTCTGAACGAAAAAGAGCAATAAAATTGCTAAACTGTTAAATCGCTAAATTGTTGAAGGGTAGAAAAACTTTTAAATCATATTAACCTTTTAACTAAATCTTTAACTATTTTTTACATTATAGCTGGATAAAAGCCATTAATTTTGCCGGACTTTTTATTTTTAATCAATTGAACACAAGAAAATTTATTGGCCTGCTATGGGCTACTTGCCTTATTTGTTCTTTCAGCTCACTGAAAGCGGAAACCATACCGCCCGGTGGCAGCGTTCAGGTTACAGGCGCGGTGCTTGACTCAAGCAACCAGCAGCCACTTTATTTTGCAAATGTTACTATTCACAATGTTTCAGACTCCAAGCCTGTTGGCGGCGCTGTAACCGATGAGAACGGGAAGTTCAGCATACCCAATATTGCGCCTGGCCAGTATTATGTTGAAATACTTTTTATCGGGTACGCTACAAAGCATATCTCCCTGGACCTAACCAACTCCAAATCAAAATCAGACCTTGGGAAAATAATGGTTTCACCCGCAACAGGCACTTTGCAGGAAGCGACTGTGGTAGGCGAAAAAGCCCTTATTGAAAGCAAACCAGACAGGATAGTTTATAATGCTGAACAGGACATTTCCAGCCAGACGGGTTCAGCTACAGATGTACTAAAAAAAGTACCCCAGGTAACTGTGGATGTAGATGGCAATATAGACCTTTTGGGCAATACCAATGTGCGGGTTTTTATCAATGGCAAACCATCTACAATGTTTGATAACAATCTTGCTGAAGCCCTGCAGGCCATACCCGCCAACCAGATAAAAAGCATTGAAGTAATGACCAATCCAGGCGCAAAATATGACGCCGAAGGCACTGGCGGCATTATTAATATAATACTGAAAAATAATAATGCTGATGGTATAGGCGGAAACGTATCCCTTACCGGAGGTACCCGGATTGAAAACGGGTCTTTGAACTTTCATGCCAAAACAGGGGCCTTTAGCATTAATGCCGGCGCGAGTACCAATTTCAATATACCAAGCACTACTATAACTACCCTGAACCGCACCTCTTATGACAGCGGCAAACAATCTGTGCTGAATGAAAATGGCTCAGGGGCATTTCAGAGGGTAAGCGCCAGGGGCAATTTGGGGCTTGGGTGGGAACTAAGCAAAACAGATAACCTCACGGCCAGCATAAGCTATAATTCATTTGGGTACCTTAATAGCCCGGTAACCACAAGTGAAGATGAAACGGGCTTTCAGAATACTACCCGTAATTCATTCAGCACCTATACCAACCAAACATACGACTGGAACCTGAACTATAAAAAGAAATTCAAACAAAAGGGGCAGGAACTGACAATTACCTACCAGGGCAGCAAGAACCAAAACATAACAAAATATGCCGACAGCCTGGAATACACAGATAATAATAATGTATATTCAGGAGAAAAGGGAAATAGCACCATAACAGCATACAATACCTATTTCACCGCCGACTATACCCAACCGCTAAGTAAGAATGCAAGCCTGGCTGTGGGCGCCAAAGCGACCCTTACTACTGCCAGCAGCAATTCTGCATTTTATGAGCTAAACACTTCTTCAAGCGAGTATGTTGATGATTTGTCTCAAAATGACAACTATACATTTAATCAAAATATTTATGCAGCCTATATATCCATGTCTTTTATTATCGCAAATGTATATAATGTAACTCTCGGCCTCCGGGATGAACTTACCGAAACAAGCGCGGACTTTTTCGGTTATCCTGAAGACGTAGTGGACCCCAAATATAATTTACTGTTACCCTCCGGGACAATATCGCGCAAACTGAAAAATAACCAGGGTGTAAGGCTTGGTTTTTCTGACAGGGTGGACAGGCCAAACGCCGGCAGGGATTTAAACCCATTCGTAAATGCCACCGACCCTACCAGCATTACACAAGGAAACCCTACCCTGGTACCTGAAAACGAATACAACCTGGAGTTTGTCTATAATAAACTTTTTTCTAAAGGCGCCTCTGTTTTTGTTACGGCATATACACACCTCACAGTGAATGACAAGCAAAACTACGGGGTTTATCACCCATCGGTTGAGGTAGGCGATACCACATTTAAAAATGTTTTGGTTACCACACCTGAAAATGTTGGGATGCAGCAGGATTATGGCCTGAGTATATATGGCGCCCTGCCGATTACCTCATCGTTCACAATGCATGGAAATGTAATAGGTTTTGAAAGATATATCACCGGCGAAGGGTTATATGACTCACTTCGCTCCAATGGGTTTGCCTATAAAATAAACCTTAACGCCGATTATTCTATAACAAAAGATTTTGTCATTGAATTTGCCTGCAATTTCAATTCTGCCCGTATTACCCTCCAGGGTTACCAGCCTTCTTTCTCCACTTACAACTTTGCAGTCAGGAAATTTTTTCTTCACAGAAAAGCCAGTATAGCCTTTACTACTACTGATCCATTCAATTATTATGTTGACCAGTCAACCGTTACCAATGGCCCCAATTTTTCTTTAACCAGCGAACGCCGGATACCTTACCAGTCATTTGGCATAAACCTTACTTACAATTTTGGTAAAATGAAAACTGAGAATGGTAAAAAAGATAATGGTAATGGCGGGGAGCAGGTAGATGATGAATTGTAGTTTTCAGGCAGTTCTTACCTAACTTTGCCCTGCAATGCCCTACCCAATCCTCCAGTTAAAACCCAAACGGGATAAATCAATCCTGAACCGCCATCCCTGGATCTTTTCCGGGGCTATCAACAAAGCGCCCAAAGCGGAAGAGGGCGACATCATCGAAGTTCGATCTATAGAAGACAAAATACTTGGTTATGGCTTTTATTCTTCAAAAAGCCAGATTAGCTGCCGTTTACTCGAATTTGGCGATGCCAGCCATGATTTTGAATCGGTAGATTACTGGTATCAAAAACTATCAAAGGCTTATTCCATCAGGCAAAATCTCGTAGTTTCTCCCATTACAAATGCCTACCGTTTGGTCCATGCCGAAGGAGATTTTTTGCCAGGAATCATTATAGATATTTATGCCAATGTCGTAGTTGGGCAGATACTCGTCAAAGGCATTGAAAACAGGAAATCACTGATTGTAGAAGCCCTGCAAAAACTGGGTTTTCAAAGTATCTATATAAAATCTAAGATCAGTTCGCATGTTCTGGAAGATATTCAGGCTGAACCTGGTTGGGAAATTGGCAATATTGCCTCTCCGGTTGAAATAATTGAAAATGAGCTAAAGTTTAATGTTGATTTTATAGGCGGGCAAAAGACCGGTTTCTTTATTGACCAAAGGGAAAGCCGCCAGTTAGTAAAACAATTTTCAAAGAATAAAAAAGTCCTGAATACATTTAGCTACACAGGTGGTTTCAGCATCTACGCTCTGGCAGGCAGCGCAGAGGAAGTCCATTCGGTAGATATATCCAAAGACGCAGTGGCGGCGGGTGATGAGAATGTAAGATTAAACTTCCCTGGTGCCAACCATAAAAGTTTTGCTGCGGATTGCTTTGAATACCTAAAAGAAATGCCGGAAAACTACTACGACATAATTATCCTCGACCCACCTGCCTTCGCAAAAAATGCACGTGCTATAACTAATGCATCAAGGGGTTACAAGCAAATAAATTTACAGGCGTTCAGAAGGATAAAACCCGGGGGATTGGTTTTTACTTTTTCTTGCTCACAAAATATTTCTACAGACCTCTTCAGGAAAATTATATTCGGTGCGGCCGCCGATGCACATAGAAATGTCCGCGTTATTTACCAGTTGCATCAGCCAGTTGACCACCCTATAAGTATTTTTCATCCGGAAGGGGAATATCTGAAAGGGCTTGTGCTGGAGGTGGAATAAAAAAACGGGGACACTTTTACATATCCCCGCCTTATTTTTTAAGTATTGGTTTTAAACCTTATTGTACTATTAGTTTTCCGTTGGCCACATTATTGCCAGCCTGTAGCTTATAGAAATACATGCCACTGCTCAAACTTCCATTTCCATCTTTTAGGCTAATTGTTAATGTATGGTTCCCGGTTTCCTCCATCCCATTATTTATTTGCCTTAAAAGCTTACCATCGGTACTGTATATACTTAAAACCGTAGTTGAATTGCCTGTAAGTGTATAATCAAAAACAATATTGTTTGTCGCAGGGTTAGGGTATGTATTTAACTGCAAGGCGGCCGTATTTTTCGGGGATATACCGGAAAGTGAAAGCGCCTGGTAAGTATAAATAAGCTCGTCACTGTTTACCCAGCCATTGTGATAAGCGCTCCAATTCTGAGTAATAACAGTGCCTATTTTGTTTTTATATGTATTGTCATATTGGTAATTAGTGTTTTGGGAGTTTATCCAGGAAGTGGTGGTAGCGTCCCAGTATTGATATATCAGGCCTTGAAGCTGCCCTGTAGAGGAGCTGTAAGAGTACAGGTCTTTAGAGGAATTAACATAAGCTGAACCATTCCAGTACTGGTATATATAGGATGTTAAAGAATCGGTTACAGGGTCCCTATAGTCAGTAGTCAGGGACCCGTTTACCCAACTACCGCTACTCCAGTTATAATCAGTTTCACTGCTTTGTTTTCCTTTCGAATCATAAACGTAAGTATCTTTATTAGAATTTACCCATGCATTCGTTTGCCAGTATTGATTGATTTCCTGTATAGGAAAATTGGAGGCATTGTAAGTTATAATGTATTTATCGTTATTTACCCAGGCGCTGGTGGAATCGATCCATTCCTGGGTTATCTCCGTTACCTGGTTATTAGCGCTGTCATAGGTATAAGTGTTCTGATTTGAATTCATATCATACGCGCTGGTGGCATTATCCCAATAGAGGGTTATTTCCTGTGCCACTTTACCATCCGTATTGTATGTAATGACTATTTCACCCAATGGCAGGAATTCGTTTGCAGAGTCATTCCATTCCAAAACCTCTTCTTTTTCTAAGGCCCGGTTGCTATTATAGATCAAATTTGCTTTGGCATCCTGGGTCCAGACGGAATTCGTTGTATCCCATATATTTTCCAGTAATCCCACTGGCACAGTATCGGTAGTTTGCGCCATTGCTCCCATTGTGGCATTTATATGTTGAACCGCAGGGGTTTGGTTCTTAAATTTTAACATCCGGTTCTGCGTCAAATTACTTTGACCAAATAATTGAAGCCCAGCCGTTAAAAAAACGCCTATTGCCATTAAATGTACTTTAATCTTCATATTTATTTCTTTTATTGATTAATATTAATACAAATATACAAAAAAAATGTTCTCTGCAATAGATGGTAAAAAGGTTACTGGCTGTCCATTGTATTTTAGCTGCATGAATAATAATGGCATTGATATATTAATCTTAAATTTGCCCTAAAAATTAATATTCGATATGTCTGATACGAAAATCCTGATAATAGGCGCCTGCGGGCAGGTAGGAACGGAACTAACCCTGAAACTCCGTGAAATATATGGAAACGATAATATTATCTGCACTGATGTAAAAGAACAGGAAGGCATTTTTGAAGGCGGCCCGTATCATAAACTTGACGTATTGGACAAAAACGGTATCCTTGATCTTGTTAAAAAGTATAAAATTACCCAGGTATATCATTTGGCAGCCCTCCTTTCCGCCACAGCTGAAAAGAACCCTATGTTCGGATGGCAACTGAATATGGATGGCCTGCTGAATGTATTGAATATTGCCAAAGACAATAATATCAGCAAACTATACTGGCCAAGCTCCATAGCAGTTTTTGGCCCGACAACACCCCGCAAGAATACCCCCCAGGACACAATAATGGATCCGAATACGGTTTATGGAATTACCAAACTTGCCGGTGAGAGGTGGTGCGAATATTATTTCAACAAATACAAATTAGACGTTCGCAGTATCCGCTACCCGGGCCTCATCAGTTATACTTCAGAACCCGGCGGCGGTACAACGGATTACGCCGTGCATATCTTCCATGAAGCCCTGAAAACTAAATCTTACGAATGTTTCCTGTCCCGCGATACAGCCCTGCCTATGCTTTATATGCCGGATGCTGTAAGGGCAACCCTGGAAATTATGGAAGCGCCTGCTGAAAATGTAAAAATACGCAGCAGCTACAACCTTGGCGGGGTTAGTTTTACCCCGGATGAGATTGCCGCCGAAATAAAGAAACATATTCCTGAATTTACCATCAGTTATAAACCCGATTTCCGCCAGGCTATAGCCGATTCATGGCCTGCCTCTATTGACGACAGCCGCGCCAAAAAAGACTGGGGCTGGAAGGTAGATTACGACTTGGCTGAAATGGTAGCCGATATGCTGAAAAACATCAGCGTAATGGCCTGAAAATAAGAAATGTTATTTCTTGCCGCACATATTAAAAATACCGGCCATTTTTCTATAACGCCGTTCGTACCCTATATAGTCTTTACCGGGCTTACGGCGCTTATATGGTTTTTATGGCGGTACACTGTAAAGAAGGTATTCAAGCTTACCATCATCTCTTTTATTGGGCCCTTTATTGCCACCTTTTTCATTGTACTGTTCGTACTGCTTATGCAGTTTCTTTGGAAGTATATCGATGACCTTGTCGGCAAAGGGCTTGAATGGTATATCATTGGCAAGCTCTTATTTTTCTTTTCTGCTACGCTTGTGCCGCTTGCTTTGCCACTCGCCGTTTTGCTATCATCCATTATGACGTTTGGGAAACTGGCTGAAACCAACGAACTACTTGCCCTAAAGACTTCCGGTACTTCTTTGCTCAGGGTGATGTTTCCGCTTATTACCGTAGTCGGGGGGTTATCCATCGGGGCTTTTTTCTTTGCCAATAACGTGATACCTATAGCCAACCTCAAAGCCGGTGCGCTGCTTTGGGATGTAAGGAACCAGCGCCCCGCGCTGGATATAAAACCGGGAATATTTTACAAAGGCCTTGACAACTATGTGATAAGGGTAGACAGCAAGGACAATATGTCGCAAAATATAAAAGGCGTAACGATATACGACCATACTACCAACCAGGGTAACAACATAGTAACTACAGCCGCCAATGGCGCTATGGCTACCACAACCGACAAAAACTGGTTAATATTAAAATTGTTCAACGGCCGCAGGGATGAAGATATGGAAAATGAAAAGCCTGGCACGCCCAATACCTATCCCCATAGCCGCATGTATTTCAAAACCTTTGAAACAAGGTTCGACCTCTCTGGTTTTAAACTCACACAGTCAAAGGAAGACCTGTATAAGAATAACTTCGAGATGCTCAATATCAGCCAGCTGCAATATTTTATCGACTCTATGACCAGGACCATGGCATCACGGCGAAAGATGGTGCGTGAAACCGTAAAACCTTATCTTACTTTTTATAAAGACACCGGTTATTATTACCACAAACCTATTGTTCCTGGGACTTTTAAAAAAGGAACTGGTGTATTACAAAATATCTCTGTTCCCAACAAAAGAAACGTTACCAGCCGTGCTACCAACAATGCCAGGGTACTGAAGGAAATACTACAGGAGCAGGCCCGTGAGATAGATGATGCCGACAAGTACGAGATAAAATGCGAGGTAGAGTGGCACCGCAAGTTCGCCATGTCATTTGCCTGCCTTACCTTGTTTTTCATTGGTGCGCCGCTTGGCGCTATTATCCGCAAGGGTGGTATAGGTATGCCTACCGTGGTTTCACTGGTCATGTTCGTGATATTTTATGTCATCACCATCATCGGTGAAAAATCAGCGAAAGAGGGCGCTATCGGGGCCATGGTTGGTATGTGGCTCCCTTCTATCATATTGTTGCCGTTCGGCTTGTTCCTCACCTATATGGCAAACAGGGATGCTATTAGTTTTAGCTCAAATGCCTTTATCCGCCTGGTGAAAAGGTTATGGCCCTTCGGCAAAAAGAAAGACACGCTCCTGAACCCGGATACCGATGAAGATACTACAGATATTTAACCGCGTACCCTGGCCCCCGAAAGATGGCGGGGCCATCGCTATGCTGAATATGGCGCGTGGCTTCGAAAAGCTCGGGGTAGACCTGAAGATCGCGGCGCTAAATACCAACAAGCACTTCGTTTCTCCCAACGCGTTGCCGGCTGACTTTCCCGGTAACGGAAAACCTGCCCTGACGTACATCAATACCGACATTAAACCCCTTGACGCTTTCCTCAATCTTTTTACGGACAAATCTTACAACATTGAGCGTTTTTATTCCCTTGCTTTTGCCGGATCATTGAGAGATCTTTTAACTGAAAACCAATTTGATATCATACAGTTTGAAGGACTGCATATTACAAGGTATTTAGATATAGTCCGCCAGTACACCAAAGCCCCCATCATCCTCCGCGCGCATAATGTGGAGTACATCATTTGGGAAAGGCTGGCGCAGGCTGGGAAAACAGGGCTGAAAAAGAGCTATGTAAACCTCCTTGCGAAGCGCATAAAGAAATACGAAACTGACATGATCAAAAGGGTGGATGGCATCGTGGCCATTACCGAAAATGACAGGGAGGTATTTCAAATAATGGGCTGCCAATCTCCTGTTTATGTAGCCCCTACCGGCGTTGATCTCGACAAGTATATCATTGACCATAAAAACCTTGAATGGCCATCGGTCTTCCACCTCGGAGCTCTTGACTGGCTGCCTAACCAGCAGGCAGTTGACTGGTTTCTTGAAGATATCTGGCCCAAAGTATTTGCCAAACACCCCAAGGTAAAATTCTACCTCGCCGGGCGGTATATGCCGGATAGGTTTAAGCAGTTAAGCATCCCCGGTGTAGTTGTGGCGGGCGAAGTGCCTGATGGCATAGCATTTTCCAATTCCAAAGCCATCATGGTAGTCCCGCTTTTAAGCGGCAGCGGTATGCGCATCAAGATCATAGAAGGCATGGCGCTGGGCAAGGCCATTGTTTCGACTTCCATTGGCGCGGAAGGCATAGATTGCACCCCTGGAAAAGACATCATGATAGCTGATACCGCCGAAGCCTTTGCCGAAGCCCTCTCCACCCTCATCACTCACAAAACCCAATCAGAAACTCTTGGCCAAAACGCACGCCACCTCGTCGCTGAAAAATATAATAATGAGAACATTGTGAAGGGGTTGGTGGAGTGGTATGGGGAGGGGTTTTGAGCAGGTCTTCATTTCTTAAGCAATTCATCAAAAAACGCCCTTTCCAGCAAACTGGCCACTACTATGTCACATGAAAAACATAATTATCTATATATGAGCCATTTGCTTTGCTGCCCCCTCTAAAATAGAGACAAAATAGAGGGAAATCTTTAAAAATAACCCATGGGAGCGTTTAAAGCAGGCATTTTGTAAAAATGGGTGAAAAAGTAGGGGGAAGTAGAGGGAATTTCATCATAATAGAGTTTTTATTTTATCATAAATAACAAGGGCTAATATACACATATTCCCCGACATCTCCAAGCAATTCATAATTAATAATTCATAATTCATAATTATTTCCCCTATCTTAGTACCTTAAACTATAAAAATTCCAGTTATGAAAACAATGCCGGTTGTTAAAAATGTTGCTTTGGCTTTATTAAGCGGACTTTTTTTTGTTTTCTCATCCAGTCACGCAAAAGCCGCCCGCGTTTGGGGCGCTGATATTTCATGGACCTGCAAAGGCGATTCCACTTTTTTGATAACTCTTACTGTTTATGGCGACTGCAATACCGGCCAGCCCGGCGCTTCAACGCTTTCTTTGCACTCACAAAATTCCAAATGCAGCAATACTATTTTAACTTATACAGGCGGAACGCTGGTGAATGGAAAAGACATAACCCCTGTATGCAATAAATACTGTACACGGTGCAGCAATTCTTCCTGTTCTTTCCCTTTTGGCATTGAACAATGGGAAATAAACCAAACGGTACATTTCTCATCCACGGCTTGCTGCAACTATGAAATACAATGGGGAGAATGTTGTCGCGACAGTTCGCTTACAACCATAAAACCGGGCCGATTTTTCATCAATGCATTACTTGACCGCTGCGATACTCCCTGCAATAACTCCCCATACTTTACCAGCCCTCCAATATCTGTTATCGCTGCAAATAAATGCTATATATTTAACTACGGTGTAACTGACAACAATTTAGATGCCCTGGGAAATCCTGACTCACTTCTCTATGAACTTGTAAACCCGCTCGACAGCGAAAGCCTTCCTGTAACCTGGAATGCACCGTATAATTATTTGGAGCCATTAAAATATTTCGGTGCTTTTGGCAACCCAAATGCAAAATGGGGCGCGTCAAATAATAATTGCAAGGGTTTTCACCTAGACTCGGCTACCGGCAATCTGTATTTCAAGCCTATGAAAACCGATACTACCGATTTCGCCCTTCAGGTGCAAACATGGAAGATAAATGCTTTGGGCATACCCTATATGTCCTCTTATGTTACACGCGATGCCGAAATTATAATAATAGATAGCAATTCAAATCATTTACCTACCATTACAGGTATAAATGGAACCTATGCCAAAACCATAGATTACTGCGTAGATAAAACAACGTGCTTTACTATTGTCACCTATGATCAGGATCAAACTGATAGCGTTACAGTTACCTGGGATACAGCTCTTGCTCCCCTCGGCGCTACCTTTACAGCAAATAACGGTGTTGTCAAACACCCCGTAGGCAAATTTTGCTGGAAGCCTACACAGGCACGCAGCTATCCCTATTATTTTACAATAACTGCACAGGACAATGCCTGCCCGCTAAATGGTCGTACCTCACAATCTTACTCAATTATTGTCCACCCACATCCGGAAGCAAATTATAGTTGGTACGAATCAGGCTGCGGATTTGTACAATTTAGCGCCAGCCCGGTAGTAGGAAACGGTATTCCAGGTATTGCGTCATATACATGGTTTGGTACAGGCGCCCCACCTATATATGCCACTTCCCAAAACTTCTCACACAAATACCGCAAATGGGGTACCTACCCATTTACTTTGACGATAACAGCCAACCCGCCACCCACTCCCTCATGCGAATACATTTACACCGATTCAGTAATAATCCCTCAATCTGTAGAAGTATCCCTGCCAAGGCATGATACAACGGTATTGACGGGAACAACAATGAGAATTTCAGCCAATGCCTTTTTAGGTACTACACCTTATACTTATTCCTGGAATTGTTCCAGTTCTACTAACTCATACATATACTACACATTTACCCAAAACACACCTGTAGTGGTATATGTAAGTGATGCCGATGGCTGTAATAATTACGACAGCATGAATGTGAATGTTGCCAACCTTGTTGCCCTTTTTGATGTGCCTGATAGCAATTGTCTTTCTTCAAAAGTATATTTCATTGATAGCAGCAAGGTAGATTCCGTTTGCGGGACGATAAAAAAATGGCTGTGGTCTTTTGGCGATGGCGCGACGGATACATTGCAAAACACCGAACATACTTATACCAAAAGGGGAAATTATATAGCAAAATTAAAAATAACAACTACTTCCGGGTGTACCGATTCCTTTACCCGCCCAATATATATAGATAGCCCCTGTGTACCCTCGGTGCAGGCGCATTTTTCAGTGGCGGCAATCAATTGCCTCGACTCGTTGGTTTCTTTTTATGACAGCTCCACCACTAAGTTTTGCGGGGGTATAAAATCATGGTACTGGTTCTTTGGCGATGGAGGAACGGATTCTGTCGAAAACCCAATGCATATATATGCTAATACCGGGGTGTACAATGTGCGCCTTACTGTTTTAACCTACGATAGCTGTTCAAGCTCATATACCAAAACGATCACTATAGACAGTTGCAATACCTCCGGCATACAACCCTTCTCTTCCGGTTATTACAGTATAAACATATACCCCAACCCTGTGAACAACACTTTAAATATTGATGCCGGAAAGAATGTTCTGAATTCAGTTACGGTGTATGACGCGATGGGCAGGGATATCCGCACAAAAACGGGAGTACAATCCGGCGTAATATCCATCCCTACATCCGCCCTACCTGCCGGAATTTATTTTCTCCGCTTAGGCATCGGTGATGGCTTTTATATGACGAGGTTTGTGAAGGAGTAAGCAGATTCCGGCCTTCGCCGGAATAACATTTTCATTTAAAGGGTGGGGTGGCGGCTCGCCGCCACCCCAAAAGCGCAAGACACATTATTGTTGTTCTCTCTTTCTGCGGAACTAAAAAGCGCTTAAATCTCTTATATTTGCATAAAGAAAAAATCATGAAGCTTAAAGTTATTGTTCACAAAGCAGAGGAGGGTGGTTTATGGGCAGAAGTTCCAGCTATTCCAGGCTGTATGACAGAAGGCGAAACTTTCGAAGAATTAATACAAAATTTATATGAAGCCGTGGAGGGTTGCCTGGATGTAGATATTGAAAAACCCTCAAAAGAGGATAAAACCTCAAGGATTATTGAAATTGCGGTATGAAACAATTATCCGGGCAGGATGTATGTAGTTTGTTAAAACGCAATGGTTGGCAACTAAAACGCCTCAATGGCAGTCATCATATTTTTACAAAAGAAGGCCAAATTGAACGTATTTCCGTTCCGGTACATGGCAATAAACCTCTCAAATTAGGCCTTTTGAAGGCATTGCTAAAAGTTGCCGGGATACAAGAAAAGGATTTATAATTATCCTATTTTTTTAGCTGCTTCCCCACAATTTCTAATTTATAATTTCTAATTTATAATTATCTTCAAACGTAATCTTATCTTTGAACGTTATTGATACTATGAATAAAATCCGGGTATACCTGTTATTAACCCTTATTATATGCGCCTGTAGTTCCCATAAATCTGCCGTAAAGGACCAGAAAGGAGGGAAAAAGACTACTGAAACGTCCATGACATCCGGCGAAAGGCAGCAATTTAACGAGTTTTTCTTCGATGGGATGAAAGAAAAAATGCTTGGCAACCCCACCAAAGCCGTTGATGATTTTAAAGAAGCGCTCTCTGTTGACGTCCGCAACGATGCCGCCTGGTACCAGATGGGTGAAACCCAGTATAACCTGAAACATTATCCTGACGCCGAGCAGTCACTTGTCATTGCGGTTGATATAGATGGCACAAACAGGTATTACCATGAACTGCTGGGGGAGATCTACGAAAAGGAACAAAAATTTGAGGGCGCCAATGTGCAGTATGCCGAACTGAGCAAATTGTTCCCCGATGAATCTGAATATTACATGGACCAGGCTGCTATGTTCCTGTATGAGAACAAACCTGCTGAGGCCATAAAGATGTACGACAAGGCCGAAAAGAAATTCGGTATGGAGGATGAGGTACTGATGCAGGAATTCAGCATCTACGCCACCATGAACAAAACCGAAAAAGCAGAGGAAGTAGCCAACCGGCTCATAGCCCTGCACCCTGATAACACGAAATATTATCACCTGCTGGCAGCAGCATATACACAGGAAAAACAAGTAGACAAGGCAACTGACGTTTACTTGAAAATATTGATCATTGACCCAAATGATGATGCCGCGCAGATAGAACTGGCGCAGGATTATTATAATAAAGGCGACCATGAAAAAGCAATGCAATATACCCGTCTTGCTTTCGCTAATACCCGTGTTCCCATAGACCGGAAAATAGTAGTGCTGTATGAAGGTTACCTGGTAAAAGATAAACGCACTGACACTGAAAACAAGGAAGCAAATGAACTGCTTGATATCCTCGAAAAAACAAACCCGGATGATGCCAAGACCCATGCTATCTATGGCGATTTCCTGGCGCAGGAAAACAGGCTGCCCGAAGCTCGTGAAGAGTATAAAAAATCTATCACCCTGCGCAGCGATATCTATGCCACATGGCAGGCGCTCCTTACAGTAGATATACAGGCCAAAGACTTTAAGCACCTTGATGAAGAAAGTGATAAAGCCATTGAGGTATTTCCTAACCAGCCATCGCTTTACTGGTTTAGCGGCATAGCAAAAACGCAGGAGAAAAAATATAAGGAAGCTGTAGATGTACTTAAATCGGGTGCGGACATAAACCAGGGAAATGATAAACTGCAGGAAGAATTTTATACCGACCTCGGTGAAGCCACTTACAGGCTGAAACAATATGCTGAATCAGATAAATGGTATGATAAAGCCATTGCGCTCGACAGCAACAATGCCCTTGCCCTAAACAATTACGCTTATTACCTTTCGGTAAGGAATGAGAACCTTGATAAGGCCGAGGCCATGAGCAAAAGATCTCTTGATATAGACAGCGGAAATGCCTCTTATGAAGATACCTACGGATGGATATTGTTTCAGCGCGGTAAATACACAGATGCGGCCACCTGGGTAAAGAAAGCCCTCATCAAAGACAAAGAAAGCCCGGATGTAAATGAACACTACGGCGATATACTCTACAAGCTCGGCGATACATCCAAAGCCATAGAATTCTGGAAACGCGCCAAAGGTTTTGGCTCTGAATCTCCTGACATTGATAAAAAAATACAAAGCGGAAAAATAGAGTAAAGGAATGAAAAGGATATGTCGATATTATAAACATATTTATATAATGTGTCGATATTTTTGAAAAATATAAACATATTTGCGGGATATATATATAACATAAACATATCAAAATGATATTAGCAAACCCAGATATTCCATATAATGACCTGCCGGACTTACCACCACTAATAAGTTTAGATAGCCCACATATTTTAAAGTACGTTATACAAGCAAATAGATATTTGGCGGAATTAAAAGGTTATTGCCAGACTTTGCCAGACCCTCATTTGCTGCTTAATACAATAATGCTTCAGGAAAGTAAAGACAGTTCTGCCATAGAAAACATAGTAACAACCCAAGATGAACTTTACAGGAGTATTTTAAACCCCTTAGACAATTTACCTTCACCTGCAAAAGAGGTAATCCGGTACAGGGAGGCCATATATGCAGGGTTAACAGAATTAAACCGGACAAATTCAATTACAGGTAATTTAGCCATTAAAATAATGCAGAAGGTAAAAAATACCAATGCGGGCTATCGCGCTATCCCGGGTACAAAACTGATGAACCCGTCAAGCGGAAAAAGTATCTATACCCCACCAGAACCGCCATATATTCAACCAAAAATGGATAGATGGGAAAAATTTCTAAACTCAGATTTAGATATTGACCCATTAATTATAATGACATTAATGCACTATCAGTTTGAATCTATTCACCCATTTGCTGACGGGAATGGCCGCACTGGGCGGATACTAAATGTGCTATATCTTGTTAATAATGAACTCCTCACTTTACCCGTCCTTTATTTGAGTGCATATATTATACAGCACAAAAATGAATATTATAAGTATTTAAGAGAAGTTACCGAACGCGGGGAATGGGAAAACTGGATTATTTATATGTTAGAGGCAATAAAAAAGACCTCCATTTCAACGTTAAATTTGATAAGGGCCATTGTTAAACTTAAAGAAAACAATTTAGACAGGATAAGGCAAATATCTCAAAAATTACCTGCTTATGAGCTAAACGAATTAATATTCAGCTATCCATATATAAAAATAAAGACCTTAATTGACAAAAATATTGCGAAACGGCAGTCGGCATCAACCTATTTACAACAACTTGCATCTAAAGGCATTTTACGCCCTCTAAAATATGGCAGGGAAATATACTATATTAATGATGCTTTGATGGATATACTTTCCAAAGGAACGAATTTTGCATAATAAGAAGATATTGAATGATTACTAAACTAATATCGCTTTTCTTATTTGTATGCACCCTATTTATTGGCTGTTCGTGTCTATCTGATAATCATAAATTTATAAATAATACAAATAATAACATTGGTGATACTTCTTCGATTGACTTTTTAAGAAATCCTCAACATTGTGTAAATGTTGGATATGCTTTAGGCGCTACCGTTACTTTATATAGGACTCACTCAAAAGATTCTTTATTTATGGTCAGCAAAGATTTTTATGATTGTAAAGAAACCTATGAAGTCGACTTTTTATATAAAGACCTCAATCTCAGAAAAGTTATTGTAGAAGATTCGCTTTCAAAAATATTAACCAATGAAGAAAAAAGTTCTTACCCTGATTTCGATTGCTTTGCATTTGTTTTTAAAGAGACGAATCCGGATAGTTTAGAAGATCGGGGAAATGATGTTTTATTTCCACTCAATGTAAAAGCATACAAGAGAATAGATAAAACAAAGTGGCAATATAAAGGTAAAACAAAGGCTAAAACATTAGAGGATTTTGGCGAGTTTCAGTTTAAAATTATATATGACCTTTAATCTCACGAACAAATTATTAAAATTAAAAACTAAAAATTGAGAATTCAAAATTCAAAATTCAAAATTGTCCTCCTTGCTTTGCTGCTTACAAGTTGCGGCCCCTCGCACAATCTTACCAAAGCTGTGCCTGCCAATAAGGAGATGGATATGGCCGGGCTGGTAAAGGCTGTCAGCGCCGCTGCCCCCGACTACAAATGGCTACAAATGAGCAGCAGTATGAGCTATGCCGGGCAGGACCAGAAATACGATGCCGGGGCTGTGATAAAGATGCGGAAAGACAGTATTATCTGGGCTTCTGTGAGCGTACTATTTGAAATAGCGCGGGCATTGGTGAACAATGATTCTACCTCCATTATGTACCGCCTGCAAAAGCAGTACAGTGTTTTCCCTAATTCTTCTTTGCAAAATATGCTTGCTATCCAGAATTTAACAATGCCTTCTTTTCAGAGGCTATTGCTTGCCTACCCACCTTTTGGCCTGAATGAAAATTATAAATTTACAAAGCAGGAAAACAGCTATTTAGTTCAGAATACCACCCCGCTTTACCAGGAAACCATCACCCTCGATGCCAGCATGATGCGTATGACGCAATACACCTACGCGAAGAACGAAACACAGAAAATAATCATCAATTATTCTAACTTTGAAAAAAACGGCAATAACTTTTTTCCGAAAAAGATTGGCATTGAAGTACATTCGCCGGATGTAATTAATATATCTTTGGACGTAAATAGTTATACCCTTTCAGACAAAGATGAAGCGCCCTTCAAAATACCGGCTTCTTACAAGAAGCAGTAGAGTACTCCTGGTGCTTGTGCTGCTGTTGGTTAGCAGTACCGGCGCGTATATGCAAAGCAGGAAAGACCTGGAAAAGCAGCGGCGCGAGAAAGAAAAGGAGATAGCCGAAACCAAAAAACTCCTCAGCCAGACCACCGAAAAAAAGAAGCAGACCTTTGAGTACATGAATCTGCTGGCTAAGCAGATAAAAAACCGTGAAGACCTTATCGGTACACTCGAAATAGAACTGCGGGTAATAAGCAACAGCATAGACGAAAACAGCGATGTGGTAGATGCGCTCGACAAAGACCTCGCTGCCCTGAAAGCCGAATATGCACAGCAAATATTTTTTCTGTACAAAAACCAGGGCAGCTACAATATGCTGGCTTTTGTGTTTTCATCGCAGACATTCAACCAGGCATACAGGCGGTTGAAATTCATACAGTTTTATACCAATTACCGCAAAAAACAGGTAGAGCTTATCCAAAGTACCCAGACAGAACTGATCGCTAAGGTGACCGGCCTACAGGAGCAGCGGAACGCTAAACTGGAAGTACTAAAACAACTTGACGAGCAAAAAGCATCCCTGGAAGCGGACAAGTCAGACCAGGCCAAACTGATGCAAAACCTGAAAGGCCAGGAAGCAAACCTCCGCAAACAACTGAAACAAAAACAAGCCATTGCCGATAAACTCGACCGGGCCATAAAGGACATTATTGCCAAAGAAATAGCCGAACAGCGCAGGAAAGCCCGCAAAAAACACCATAAACAAACTGCCAAAACCGAAGGTACAGCCAAAACGGAAATCGAAGAGCCGCTCCTGACACCGGAGGAAAGTAAGCTCTCTGCCGACTTTGCAGGCAACCGCAGTAAACTACCCTGGCCGGTAGAAAGCGGGCGGATAGCAGAGCACTATGGCATTCAAAACCACCCTACCATGGCCGACATACACTGGAACAACAACGGCATAAAGATAACTACTAAAAAAGACGCCTCCGCGCGCGTTATTTTCAATGGCGAGGTGCGGGCGGTCATTTCTATTCCCGGCGCCAACCAGGCCGTGATAGTGATGCATGGCAATTACTACACCGTATATTCCAACCTCAAAAATGTAAGTGTAAAAGCCGGCCAGAAGGTAAAGACCAAAGAAGCCATTGGCTCCGTAGCGGAAGACCGCCAGAGTGGTGAACCTGAAATGGAACTGGAAATATGGCAGGGCGCCAACAAACTAAACCCCGAAAACTGGATATTTTTGAGGTAGGGGCATCATACTGTGATGTCCAGATAACACAGTTCATAAGCCAACAAGAATTTCCGTGTTTAAATGGCATCTAAATAGCACTTTATTCAATTAAATTCCAAAAGATTTAGTTTTCTTGAATTTTTATTATTTTTGAATAAAAATACCTAACAAATCATGAAAAAACGCAGTAACCTTTTTTTAATAGCATTGGCTTTCTTTTATGCGGGGCCATTGTTTTCACAGATCAACAACCCCAAAACAGTAGCCACAGAGCAAGTGGACAACCATGCGAACAATGACATGAGCTCGGGAATAAATAATACCCTGAATAAAGGGGAAAACGGCATAAAAAATGCTTTTAAGAAAAAAAACAAGGATACCTCAGGCACGTATAAAGAGTTTACCAAAAATGGGAAAATTATATCTCACTCCATAAGTATAGATGCGCAAACCTCGGCCCTGCAACCGCAGTCTATGAATGATATAAACACCATTTATACGCTAATGAAAAACCACGGCGACCTGAAAATTGAAATCGGGGGCAATACCGCTGATGATGGAAACGCAACGCAGGATATGGCGCAGAGCCAGCGGTGCGCCGATGCAGTAAAAGCGCAATTGGTAAGCAAGGGTATAGCCGCCAGCCGCCTGGTAGCGAAAGGCTACGGAATGACCCGGCCAATAGATACGAATACCACGCCCGAAGGCAAAGCCAATAACAACCGCGTAGAATTTGTGAAGATGTAAGCTGAGTTTCTAAATCTTTAAAAGATAAGAGATTTCTTCTTATTTTATTAATTAACCTCATACTTCCTGAAATGAATCAGGCAATATCATAAAACCGGATCTTACTACAGTGGCTTTTCTATCTTAAAAGTATTCATGAAGGCGGTGGTGAATCTGCCGTCCATGAAGTTTTTGTCGTTCATTATCTGGAGCTGCGGGAGGATGGGCAGGGTCATTTTAGCTTCTTTTTAACGGATGCCTTTTTAACGTTTTTATTATCCGATTTTTTAATGCTTCCGGCAACTGGCAAATTCTCAGGCATCACACCGCCTATTTCCTGGATGGTTTTGCGTACTTTTTTTCCTATATCGTAATGCGTTTCATTCGCTTTTTGCTTACCTTTTATATTTTCCCGTCTCAATTTTTCCTCGGTTTGCGTAGCACGAAAAAGATTGGCTGCCAATTCAGTGCTTCCCATGTGATCTAGTATTTGCTCGTTTTTTTTCAATGCCTTTTTAGCGTGTATGCCCTTAGCATCCAGGCCACCGTACAAGCCTTTGTAGCCAAAGTTTTGAAATATGGCATAGTCCACAGGGTCAATAACGCCAGCGCCTTTCGCAGTACTTGCCAAATGTTTATTGTGTTCTGCCAATTCTTTACGCAGGAACTTTCTTTTTTCATGTTCGCTTACAAGGTTTTCATAAACTTCCATTTGCTGTATTTCCTGCAAACGGGTTTGCACTGCAAAATACGTTTGTCCCAGCGCTACAACTTCTTTGCCAGGGTCGGCATTCTGCACTATAAGGTAACAGGCATAACGGGAAAGTTTTACATCCTCAACCTGCCGTTTCCCGCCTTTGCCGATTTCTATCATATCGTTTATATCCACGAAATGATAATTGATTGATTGACCGCTATTCTTGCAAGCTTCTTTTGCTCTATCAACAACAGGTAAAAAATTTCTGAATTCTTTGTATTCTAGTATCTTCCCCAACCCTCTGGCAGACCAGTATTCATTTTTGTTTTCGTCAATCTGCTTAATTTGCTCGAAAATCGTTTTGTCGTGATGTGATAACTTATTTTCCATTTCAGCTTACACTTTTATCATTGACGTTTGTAGTTTTCAGTATTCAACTCATCCAAGATAAGACAAGAGCCCTTTCGATCTTAAAAGCCCCCCTTACAGTGGCTTTTCTATCTTAAAAGTATTCATGAAGGCGGTGGTGAATTTGCCGTCCATGAAGTTTTTGTCGTTCATTATCTGGAGTTGCAGGGGGATGGTGGTATGTACCCCTTCTATGATAAATTCTTCCAGGCAGCGCTTCATTTTCACTATCACTTCTTCGCGGGTACGCGCGCTCACTATGAGTTTGGCTATCATGGAATCGTAGTTGGGGGGAATAGTGTACCCGGCATACGCATGGCTGTCCACCCGCACGCCATGGCCTCCCGGCTTGTGCATATTGGTGATGCGGCCCGGGCTTGGGCGGAAATCATTATATGGGTCTTCGGCGTTAATACGGCATTCCATAGCCCATTTTTCAGGGTAGTAGTTTTTGCCGGAAATAGGGATGCCTGCCGCAACAAGTATTTGTTCTTTTATTAAGTCGTAACTGATAACTTCTTCCGTAACCGGGTGCTCTACCTGAATACGGGTATTCATTTCCATGAAATAGAAATTGCGGTGCTTGTCCACGAGAAACTCTACCGTGCCTACGCCTTCATAGTTTACTGATTGGGCAGCTGCTATAGCCGCAGCGCCCATTTTTTCGCGGAGCTCAGGCGTCATGAAGGGGGAAGGTGTTTCTTCAATAAGTTTCTG
>Ga0206827_1051_pt1 | contig 28928 bp, 26 predicted proteins | sample Alteio_BWOrgCont_77_FD_152852 | JGI IMG/M metagenome (GOLD analysis project Ga0206827, IMG submission 152852) | Enriched cells from forest soil in Barre Woods Harvard Forest LTER site, Petersham, Massachusetts, United States -... | ecosystem: Environmental > Terrestrial > Soil > Temperate forest >...
ATCGCAAGTTACCTTGCAGCCCTTGTATCGATTTGATTTTGATGCGGCGATAGTATTCTCAGATATTCTGATTGTTCCTCATGCCATGGGTGTTGGGGTCGCTTTTGTTGAAGGGCAGGGGCCTCAGCTTAAGCCGATCAGAACTGAGGACGATTTTGCTCGCTTGCATGCTCCAAGCCAGGAAGTGTACGCAAAAATTGCTGCAACTATCAGGCAGTCCCGAGCCGTTATGGACAAGGACTTCCCTGCGACTGCGCTTATAGGATTTGCGGGCGCGCCCTGGACAGTGGCTACTTATGTGATTGAAGGTTCTGGATCTAAAACTTTTCCCGAAGTGTTCAAATTGCTTTATGGCAACCCGGTGTTATTTGATAAAATCATAGACAGTATTACTAATGCAACGATTGATTATTTAAAGGTGCAGGTAGAGGCTGGAGCTGAAGTAGTAAAACTATTTGATTCCTGGTCGGGCTTAGTGCCTGAGCACCTTTTCCATAAGTATGTAATAACGCCGACTCAGAAAATTATCTCCGGCCTCAAAGCGGTGTATCCCGGGGTTCCAGTTATTGGATTCCCCAGGAATGCAGGAGTTCGTTATGCGCAGTTTGCGCACCAGTCCACGGTTGATGGTGTTGCGATTGATCAAAATCTGCCCTTGGAGTTTGCAATAAAGAACTTTCCCAGGCTTGTGATCCAGGGTAATTTTGATAATATGTTACTAGCTTATGGAGGAATTGAGCAGATTGAAAAAGAAGCCAGACGAATACTTGACTCTGTTAGAGAGATACCTCATATTTTTAATCTGGGTCATGGTATTCTTCCCGAAACCCCAATAGACAATTTATTAGCATTAATTAAGGCGGTTCGTACTCATGAAAGCAGAAAATATAGCAGCTAATGATTCTGCAAGTGAAACAAAAACGGTATTGCCTGCAAACATTGAGGCTGAGAAAGCTCTTCTTGGAGCCTTTCTCAACAATAACGAACATCTAAATAAGGTGGCCGACTTTCTTCTGGCTGAGCACTTCTTTGTGCCTATTCACGGCAAGATTTATGAAGGTATTCAGCGCTTTATTGAGAGGGGAATGATCGCAAACCCTATCACACTGAAGAATTTTTTAGAAAAGGATGAAGTGCTGGTAAAAGCTGGTATTAATAGTCTTGAATACCTGGTAAAACTTTCTGCAAATGCCGCAACAATTGTCAATTTATTTCCTTATGCCAAAGACGTTCAGGATACAGCGCTGAGGCGCAGTTTGATTGGAATTGGTGAAGATACCATAGTCGATGCCCATCACCAAAATGCTGAACATACTGCATATAATCTGATAGAGAACGCTGAGCAGCGCCTTTTTAATCTGGCATCGTCCGGCATTTCTGATACTACTATACTCAGCCTGAGATCAAGTATTGCTGAATCGCTAAATCGTATTGAAATAGCCAGAAAGCGCGGAGGTAAGGTTAGCGGAATCACAACTGGGTACCTTGATCTCGATGAGATGCTAGGCGGGCTGCAGAACTCTGACTTGTTGATCCTGGCTGCCCGACCATCCATGGGGAAAACTTCCCTGGCAGTCAATATTGCGCTCAATGCAGCTGCCAGCTTTATGTCGTTTGAAGGCAAGGAAAGACAATCGGTGGGGGTATTTTCTTTGGAAATGTCGGCAGAGCAGCTTGCTAACCGCTTGCTTTCTATCAAGACTGGGGTTGATAGCAGTAAAATAAGGATTGGAAATATCAGCAAGGAAGAGTTTTCGGTTTTATTAAAAGAAAGTTGCAACCTAAATGAGCTGCCAATCTACATAGATGATACCCCGGCGCTTACTATTTCTGCAGTGCGAACCCGAGCGCGGCGGATGAAAAGACAATTTAACATGGGTATATTAGTAGTAGACTACCTGCAGCTGCTTCGGGGCTCAAAAGGTTCGGAGACGAACCGGGTACAGGAAATAGGAGAGATTAGCCAGGGCTTGAAGGCTATAGCCAAAGAACTTGATATTCCTGTGATTGCGTTATCTCAGCTTTCGCGGGCAGTTGAAAGTCGGGATGATAAACGACCTCAGCTTGCTGACCTGAGAGATAGCGGAACCATTGAGCAGGACGCTGATATAGTTATGTTTATCTTCCGTGAGGAGTATTATTTATCTCGTAAGATGCCGGCACCGGGAACAGATGAATATTCCAAATGGCAACAGGAAATGGAACGTGTCGCCAATGTGGCAGATATAATCATTGCCAAACAGCGTAATGGGCCAATTGGCAATGTGAGCCTTATGTTTAATGGAAAAACCACGGGTTTTGCCAACCTGGATAGAAGCCGTTTAATGGTAATAAGATCATGAATACAGATAGAAAAATTACAGCGATATACCCGGGAACCTTTGATCCCATAACCTTCGGGCACATAGATATTATAAAAAGAGCTGCAAAGATTTTCCCTAACCTAGTGGTAGCAGTTGCAGAAGATACACTGAAATCACCACTATTTCTAATGGAAGATCGCGTAGAAATGGTGCATAATGAAATCGCGAAATTGAAAGTTGGTGAAATTGAAGTGATGTCATTTAAAGGATTGCTGGTTGATTTTGTCAAAAGTCAACAGGGCTCGGTGATTATTCGGGGGCTTCGGGCTGCATCAGATTTCGAATATGAATTCCAGATGTCATATATGAATCATAAAATTGCCCCCGATATAGCTACAGTATTTATTCCTGCGAACGAGAATGGCCATTTTATTTCATCCCGCTTTGTTAAGGAACTGGCTCGCCTGGGCGGGGATATTTCAGGGTTTGTCTCCAAGGAAATTGCAGAGAAACTAAGAGGTATTATGACACATGCGTAAGCTTGTCTTTCTATTGTTAGTATCTATTTTGCTGCCACTGCAAGCACATGCTGGAGAAACTGGAAGTGTCACCGGTCTGCCGCTTCCCCGCTTTGTTTCACTCAAGTTTGCCGAAACTAATTTGCGCAAGGGGCCGAATCCAAAGTACCCAATAACCTGGGTTTATAAAATTAAAAATTACCCCATGGAAGTCACTGCAGAATTTGAAAACTGGCGCCGGTTGCGTGATACTGATGGCAGCGAAGGGTGGGTTCATGAGAACCTGATAAATGGCAGCCGCAATGTTCTGATAATGAAAAATGATTATGCGCAGCCCAACCCGGAGTATGAGCGGAGAACCAGAGAGCTGGTGCTTTTCCGTTACCCGGATGAGAATTCATATCCCATGTTAAGGGTAGAGTTTGGCGCTATGGGCAAGCTGAAGTCCTGTGATCAGCAGTGGTGCAAAATTAAAATCGAAGACACCACAGCGTGGGCTCGCAAAACCAACCTCTGGGGTGTATACCCTGAAGAGATTGTGAAGTAGAGAAAAGGAATAGAAATAGATTTCTACCAAGAGTTATTAAGCAACGTCATAATAATCCAGTCTTAATAATAATCTTGATTTACGAACTTCAGGAGGGCCAGAATGCAAGGCGCCACAATCTGTAGACATCTTGTGAATACTAGCAAATCCTACAGATGTTAATGGCTTAGGATCCATGTCATAAAAGATAGTATTTATATTATTCAGTTTTCCTTCTGTAGTTTTCAAATCATTGTTACTTATAAGACACTGACCTGGTTCATATTCAGGTGATCCGGTGAGAAAGAGTGTGTGTTCGCCTTTTAAGGTTGCTAATAAGCGAAATGACTGAGTGGCTTTAGAAAACCTATCATTAACGAAATCATCATGATGTAAGTCCACTCCTCGATTAGCAATTTTAGATAAAGAAGCCGTTATAATAGCTACAGCTGCCCCACTGTGCGGTAATGACAGCGTAGCATTATATACAATCCTTTCTAGTAGAGTTGTCAAATGGTTCAGAAGCTCAGTAGAGCTCTGAGGTGAGATACTTTTTAAGAAGCCATATGTTGAATTGGCTAGCTGTTGTTCAACTGCCATATCGTAATCTCTAGTTGCATAAAATTGAGAAAAAGGAAACGCATAAAGTTCTTCATCATCTTTGCCTTTCACACTAGTGATTTCAAATTGTTCTAAAGCCAAGCGATCTGCTTCAGTTAGTTGCAAGTCTATAATAGCGACAGTATTAAAAGAATCTAATTCTCTGGCAATATTGTAAATATCTTCTGATGAATATAATATATCAGTTGGCTGGCTTATGCCATGCAAACATGTGTTTGCAGTATATGTAGGGGATTCAAAAATCACAAAGTTCTCCGCCAGGTATAAATTGATAATAATCCATGCTTATGCATAATTTTTAGGATTATATCATGAAGCCATTTAGATTGTTAGTGAAATTTAATTAATATCCATATACTAAACAATAATATCAGCAGGCTTAAAGAAGAAGTCGATTTCAACTTTTGCATTTTCTAACGAGTCAGAACCATGTACTGAATTCTCACCAAGGCTAAGCGCAAAATCTTTGCGGATAGTGCCGGGTGCTGCATCTTTAGGATTGGTTGCGCCCATAATCTCACGGTTTTTGAGAACGGCATCTTCGCCTTCAAGTACCTGAACTATTACAGGGCCTGATGACATCATCTCAACTAGTTCGCCATAGAAAGGTCTTTCCTTGTGAACTTCGTAAAACTTCTCAGCCTCTTGCCTGCTCAGTCTCATGCGTTTTTGAGCAACGATCTTGAGGCCAGCTTTCTCTAGATATGAGTTTATTAATCCGGTAATATTTCTTTGCGTTGCATCTGGCTTAATTATTGATAACGTTCTTTGCATGGCCATATAATAGTGTCCTTATCCTAATGTTAAAATGAGGATTTTATTATATACTTATACGAAAGCATTTTCAATAGGGGTTTTTCTGATGCAAGGTGAATTTATGTGGTCAATGCTCACACAAGGGCTTTTCAGGTCATCCCGTGATGGATCTGTTGAACACGCAGTTGCCATTAAACAAGCACCTAATGCACATAGTAACCAAAAGTTTCTCATTATATCCTCCTAGATATTTTCGAGTCCTAATCCGTCATGAAGACAGATAACTGCTGAATCACCCTGGCTTTCAGGTACTAAAAAACTGATCCTGATGCCAGAAGTGTTTGCAGCTAATATATTTATACCGTTAACTGAAAGTATTTTAAAGACTTTTTGCAAGATAGTGCTATCGGCTTTAACACCAATACCAATTACGGAAACTTGCGCTAAAGAACTTAGTTCTTTCGGCTTATAGCCAAGCGGAGTTAAGACGCCGCTAACACGGATACTATCCATAGATGGAAGTACCAGTAGGGCTCTGCCATCAACCATTATGATCTGATTGAGACTTAAGGCATTTTTTTCAAAAGCTTCAAAAAGCCTGAGGAAGTGATTCTGCTTATCTGGTGGGCATTCTACTTCCCAACATGAGATATTCTTATCTATTGCAATTCCAGTTACCTGATGCCCTTCCATACCAACCTCTTTACTTACAATTTCAGTTCCTTGCGCCTGAGAAAAACTCGAAAGCACCCGCAGTTTTAATTTGAATTTTGCTGCAATTTCCACAGCCCTCATATGCAGAACTTTAGAACCTGCCGCTGCCATTTCCAACATTTCCTCAAAGGTAATATAAGAATGGATATGCGCGTTCGGGACAATTCTAGGGTCTGCCGTATATACGCCATCTACGTCGGTGAAAATATCGCACCTATCTGCATGCAAGGCAACAGCTACGGCGGCCGCAGAAGTGTCTGAGCCCCCGCGACCTAGGGTTACTACCCTATCGTTAAATACTCCCTGGAAACCGGTGATTACCGGGACTTCATCATTTGCTATCGAAGCGAGCAAAGTGGTGGCATCAATGGTTTTTATGCGTCCTTTAGTAAAAGATTCATCAGTTAGAATGGGGATTTGCCAGCCTTGCCAGGAGCGCGCTTTAATTCCCATAGATTGCAGGGTGAGCGAAAGGATGCCGCTGCTTACTTTTTCGCCGGTAGCGAGGATGGCGTCATATTCCATGCGCTGATCATCAGTTTCCAGGTTGCTTACCTGCAGAGAAAGGTTGATTAAGTGATCTGTTACTCCGGACATAGCAGAAGCGACCACAATTACCTTGTTATCGTTATCCAATTCGGTTTTTACGATTTTGGCAACATCACGGATTCTTTCGATACTGCCAACAGATGTGCCCCCAAACTTTTGAACGATAAGTGCCATTTATAATTTTATAAAAATTAAGCCTCATTTTGGGATGATTGCGAAACTGCAGCCATACCAAGAATATTATAACCACAATCTACATGGAGAACCTCTCCAGTTGTGCCAGCACCTAGGGCACTTAGTAAATACACTGCAGCCCCACCTACATCTTCTAAAGTAGTATTCCTACGAAGAGGCGAAACAAGCTCACTTAATCGTTGCATACCTTTGAAATCACCGATGCCAGATGCAGCTAGTGTCCGGATTGTACCTGCGGAAATCGCGTTAACTCTAATGTTGTTTTGACCCAAGTCATTTGCCAGATACTTTACGCTTGCTTCTAAAGCCGCTTTGGCGACTCCCATTACGTTATAGTTAGGGAAAGCTTTTTCAGCGCCATAATAGGAGAGGGTGAGAATGCTGCCACCATTAGGCATCAGCTTTTCTGCACGTTTAGCTACCGCAGTTAATGAGTAGCATGATATATCCATTGTATTGAGAAAGTTTGCCCGCGAAGTCTCCAGATATCTTCCCCGCAGTTCATTCTTATCAGAAAAGCCTATTGAGTGTACGACAAAATCTATCTGGCCAAAGTGCTCAGCAATTTTATTAAAGCAGAGATCTAGTGCAGCATCGTTTGTGACATCGCACTCAAAACAAGCAGAACCTTCAAGAGTTTGGGCTAAAGGTTCAACCCGTTTCTGCAGAACTTCGCTTTGATATGTAAAAGCTACTCGCGCACCTTGTGCAGAAAGCGCCTGGGCAATTCCCCAGGCAATTGATTTCTCATTAGCAACACCCATGATTACACCGGTTTTGCCTTGCATCAAATTACCTTTAGGAAATTCTTGCCCTGCGCTTTCTACTTTCATGTGCATATTTATAGATAATTAGTTAACAATTTGCCAAGAGCCATCTGGTTGACGGCAAGCATTGCCATAACCTTTTTGGGTTTTTCCACCAATGCTTATAGTTTGGGTGAATTCGCGGCAGTAGTTTCCTTGGCTTTCATAAGTTCTGGTTGGAACAATTGTACCTGATGCGCCACTATCAGGATTTCTCCAAGAAGAAGAATGTCCAGTTCTTGAGCTTTCAAATGCTCTTTGTTGCGCACGGTTAAGATGAGCAAGGTCTGCTTTATCAAGAGACTTACCCATTTCGCTGCCCAGTAGGCCGCCGAGTATTGCGCCACCAATAATAGCTGCAGTGCGACCGCTGCCTTTGCCGATATTCGAGCCGATAGCTCCACCAGCTACAGCACCACCTACACCTACAAGTGCCTGTTTATTAATTTCACCAGCTTCATTTGTCAGACAGCCAGTTAGCATCACGGTTACTGAAAGCGCAGCAACAGATCGAGTAAACCAAGTATACATATTTTACCTTAAATAAATAAATTTAGTTAGATGATATCATAGGTAAAATCCCTTTGCTAGCTGAATTTTTATGGCGTGATGGGGAGAAAAAACTAACCCTTTACCCAAATACCTAACTCATTATTCTCTACCTTAAGTGTATCAGATTGAAGCCAGCTGGTTTTAACAGCCATGCCAGACATTAACTTATATCCAAAGTGTTGCCAGATCGGCTCTAAGCTCTTATAATCCGATGGCCTGCGAGGGTGAGAATGTGGTCGATTCACTGTCATGAAGACAAGATGTTTGAGCCCTTGGGTTTTTGCATGGTTCTCATGATGCTCAAAGAACTTTCTAAGAAACCCTCGTTCTCTATATGCTTTTTGAATTATAACATCACCAATATAAAGATAGTCCTTAGAGTTCAAATTGCTATCTAGGAAAGGCCTTTGTATAATATCTGACTCTTCATTCAAAGGTACTGAGCTTGAGCACCCGACTATTTTATCACCATCGAAAACAAGCAATGTCAAACTCTTTTGCGACTTGAAATAGACACCAAGATAGCCTTTCTCAGTTTCAAAATTACCTTCATAAAAGTAGGGGAATTCTTTAAAAGTATTAATGCGCAAGTCAGCAATTTGAGAAAAATATGCGCTTGCTTCCTCTCCTATGAAAGATTTTAGCTGTAACATCTTGGCGAACTTGTATGTTTTACAGATTATTATAAATAAGTTATAACATGTGCAAGAATAAATTTTAGTAATTTCTAAATGCGTATTGCTGTTTCTGGAACCCATTTCATTGGGAAGAGCACTTTAATAGAGGATTTTATTAAGGCTCATCCTGAATATAAACATGAGATTGAACCATATTATCAGTTAGAATCAACCCTAGAGCCTAGCCTTGATAGTTTTTTAGAGCAGCTAGACTATAGCATTGAAATGCTCAACACCCATGCCAATGAGAGCAATATTATATTTGATAGGTGCCCAGTAGATTTCTTAGCATATGCTATGTGTACTTTGGAGCAGGAGCCTATTGATATTAATGACAGCGAAGTTTCAGAAAGATTTTCTGTGATAAAGGAAGCGCTAGATAATATAGACGCAATTGTGTTCCTGCCTATTGTTAAGGAGCATACAATCGAATATACAGAGGATGATGCAGCCTTTCGTAAAGAGGTGGATAAGTGTTTTAAGCTTATATATAGCGATGATATATACGATATATTCCCAAGCTACGATCACCCAAAGATCATTGAAATTTGGGGCGATAGAACAACAAGGATTAGAAAACTAGAATTATCTTTAGATTTATGAGATATCATTGTGTTCATTATGCATTGCTGCAGTGGTCCATACTAATTCCCCGCCGTCTGTAGTATTCTCTGATTCCTTGACCAGAAGGGGTAGTATATCTTCTACTATAAGCTTATTGGTAGCGCTTGTGAACACTTCGCTTATTGTACTCGTAATGCATAAACTACATAAAGTATAAAAAGCAGTCGGCACATGTATGCTTTCTATAGCAGCGCCTAAAATAAAATCTGCCATATTATCATATTCATTTATATTTGAGTAAGTATAGATTACGCCAACCGACAAAGTAGGAATTAATATAATTAGTGGTGCAGAAGAGAGAAATGATGAAGTAGCTATAAGTCCCATGCTTGCTCCGATAACAAAAGCTATAGGTGATGAAGCATCATTATACATGACTTTTAAGCTTTCGCTGCGTTGTAAAAAGTCATTTATTGCTTTGCTCATAAAAATACCTTGCATTATTAATTGATGGATACTGTATCGGTTTTTTATATAAAATGCAAGAAATGGATGGTATTATGTGAATATTAGCTTTTTTATTATGTTTCATGCGCTTAATCTGCAGTAAGTAGTCGGGCTTAACAATCTAGACTTCTACCAAAGCCCGATAACTTTCCACCAAGCAGCTCCTACTACAGCCCAAATAGCGATATATACCAGGCTTAAGATGAAGCCAATAAACCACCAGGTTTGAGCTTTTATATAGCCAGCGTTAAAGAATATAGGAGTGCTGCTTAAACCAAAGTGGGTGAGGCCAGAAGAAAGGACAGATAAGAAGATGAGCATTAAGGCGGCTACGATTGGAGGAATACCTGCACCTATAAAAATGATGAGAAATGTAGGGAGAAGGACGCTGATATGAGCTGTTGCGCTTGCAAATATATAGTGAACATAGAAGTAAACTAATGATAATAGCACAACGGATATCACGGGGGTAAAACCTGAAAAAGCAAACTCTAGCTTATTTCCCAGCCAGGCCATCACCCCAAATTTCGCCAGGAAGTTTGAGATCATGAGTAGGGTGGCAAACCAGACAAACGTATGCCAGGCTCCTTTGTCTCCAATTGTCTCCTCAAAGTTTATCACACGAAATAGAAGTAAAAAACATAGACCGATTAAAGCAGTGGAGGTGGCATCAATACCAAAAAAATTCTCGCCAAAAATCCAGAGCCCAATAAGTAAAAAGAAAATCAATAGCATTGTTTTTTCTTTTCCGCTCATTGGCCCCATCTCTTTGAGTTTTTGCTGAGCAAGAGCGGGAGCGCTATCAGAGTGTTTCATAGCTGGTGGGTAAAGAAAATATACTACCAGGGGCATGGCTATAAGACAAAGCAGTCCTGGTACTATTGCTGCAAGGGCCCAGCTTCCCCAGGTTATGGTAACGCCTGCTTGTTGAGCAAAACCAACTGCCACTGGATTTGCTGCCATAGCGGTGAGAAACATTGCGCTCGTTATAACACTTGATTGTGCACAAATCTTCATTAAGAAACCCCCATTTCGTGAGGAGACGCCAGGATGGGTTTCATCCGAGTAGGACTTACAAAGCGAAGAGGCCACCGGGAATATTATGCCGCCGCCGCGCGCGGTAACACTTGGGATTCCTGCAGATAAGGCAAAATCAGAAAAGACCAAACTATAAGCCAGCCCCAATGTGCTTTTTCCTAATATTGAAATTAGCATGTAGGCTATCCTTGACCCAAGTCCGGTTTTTATAAAGCCATGTGAGATAAAGAAAGCAAAAACTATAAGCCAAACTGTTTTATCAGCAAACCCACCCAAACATTCGGCCAAAGTAAGAGTTTTTGTGACTATACATAGGGTTATGCTGAACAGTGCTACCACTCCCATTGGCAAAGGATTTAATATAATCCCACCGATAGTTGCTAGAAATATTATGAAGAGATGCCAGGCTTGAGCTGAAACTCCTTCCGGAATAGGCAGTACCCACAGAACTGTTCCAAATATAAAGATACCTAACAAAGTTAGATTTGGCATTAAGAGTTTATTGCTAGTCATAGTATTATATTGTAATTGTTTGCAATTTTTATGCGTGACCGGAGTAAGATACCAAACTGTGGAGACTTTGTATATCTTTAATTCCGGCTTTTTTGATTGCCTGACCCCATTTTTTTGCAGGCTGACCTGCGAAGATTGTCTTAAAGTCAGGAACCATGAGGATCCATGAATTGTCTTTGACTTCCTCATCAAGTTGCCCAGGAGCCCAACTGCAAAACCCTTTGCATATTAAAAAATCATCATTGAGTTCTCCTGCTAGAATATCCTGTAAATATCTTTCTGCATTTGAATAAAGAGTAAGGACCTGTTTTGTATTGAAATTCTTCTTTTGTTCCGGGGTCGCTGTAAGCACCATCAAGGTATTTTCTTCAATCGGCCCCCCGCAAAAAACCGTAAATTTTTTGTCCAACCTTTTGGTCGCAACTATTCCGGTTTTTTTCATTAACTCCTCGCGGGTAATCGCGAAGACTGGTTTGTTGATCATAACGCCAACTGCTCCTTCTTTGTCGTGGGCACAGATGAATACCAGGCTTTTGTCAAAAATAGTGCCATCGACTGTAGGGGTGGCTATCAATAACTTTCCTTCTAAGCTATCTTTATCTATAAATGAACGCATAGTATAAAATTGCCTCATATTACCATTTAACCTCAGGAGGTAACGACATTAGAATCGCTTCGGTATTACCACCGGTCATGATGCCAAATTTAGTGCCTCTGTCATATAATAAGTTAAATTCAACGTACCTGCCACGTTTATGTAGTTGCTTCTCCTTTTCTTCTGGAGTCCAGGGCTTTGCCACATTGCGGCGAACTAAAGCTGGATATACTTTCAGTAAAGCCTTGCCTACTTCCTGGACAAAGGCAAAGTCACGTTCCCAGTTGCCTGTGTTAAGATAATCAAAAAAGATACCTCCTACGCCTCTTGGCTCACTGCGGTGAGGAAGATAGAAATAGCGATCGCATTCTTCTTTGAAATTATTATAATATTGCGGGTCAAATTTGTCACACGCAGCTTGAAAAGCAGCGTGGAAGTCTTTTGTATCTTCTTCATATGGGAAAGTTGGTGTTAGGTCAGAGCCTCCTCCAAACCAAAGCTTAGAGGTAACAATCATGCGGGTGTTCATATGCACAGCTGGTACATGAGGATTAGTCATGTGGGCAACTAATGAAATGCCCGCAGCCCAGAATGTTGGATCGGTTTCTGCTCCAGGTATCTCTTTTGCAAATTTCTTTTCGAATTTGCCGGATACTTCGGAAAAGTTGACTCCAACTTTTTCAAAAACTTTGCCACGCATAACGGATGTAACGCCGCCTCCGCCACCTGGTCTTTCCCAAGAACTTCTGGCAAAAGTCGCATCTGAACCCATCTCTTGTTCTATACTTATAAATGCGTTGCAAAGCTGGTCACGCAAATCCATAAACCACTGTGCAGCAATTTGTTTTTGTTCTAAGAGCGTCATGAGCGTAATAGTTTGTATGTTAATGCACTATAAGAAGTAGTCCATTAGGAATAATAGCAGAGAAACACCATAAGGCTAGCTTAATTTCCAAAATAGAAATCCACTAAAAATTTAATATATTACGACTTGCGCCCTTGATTTTTAACCGGTACACTAAAAAACTCAGAATCGAGAACTCTGCCCACCCTATGCCTTAATGTGCCATGCCACAGTACCGTCTCAATTTATTATAAGATGCGCCAAATCCCCGTCACTGCTGTATGTGTCCATAATAACGGTGACGCAATGTGCCGCTAGATTTTCCATTTTTAGATGCGGTTGCCCTAACGAACCATGAAGTAGTGTCTAATAAAACAAGCCAATAATGACAAAAGCGTTAAGCTAATGCGCGGCACAAAATATAAATATCAACACCCTATCTTTCGTGCTCATAATCTCTGCCAATAGGGAATATAACAAGAGGAAACATCATTTTTATAAAATATGGGAGACCTTCAAAAATAGTTTTACCTGTGCGAGGTGGGCATGATGCCATATGCCTTAATTCTAACTCTCTTTTAAGATCAGCTAAAATATTAGGATTCATAATCATCGATAAAAGAGGAGTAGCGCCATATTTTAAAAAGATTAGAGCTATTTGAGGGTTGGTCTCAGCAGCTAACTGAAAGGCGCTTTGATTATTTCTAGCTTTTTCATTTATAACGTCATCCAGTAACTCTTTAGAATCTGCTAAGCTATCCAAAATAATCTCTACCACATCATTTCTACCACGAATTACAGCTTGATGTAGGAATGTGTAATGAAACGCACAGTCCTTCATTGCATATCTAGTTTTTAGCATTTTACTTAACAAGCCGGGGGAATCCTTTGCAGAAGCCAAAATAACTTTTAGTACATCAAGTCTATTCTCCGTTACAGCCCAATTGAATATAATATCAATACCGCCTTGTTCAATGGCAAAGTGCAGCACTGTATTACCATCTTTATCCTTTTCCCTCAATTGTTCTTGGAACAATGCTGGAGTAAAGTGTACCATTAATTTTATTAGTATTTCACTACTGCCATCTATAGAAGCATTGCTTGCTTCTATAGCTAGAATAAATACATTTTTACCTGCCTCATTTTTAAGCAATGGATTTGCATCTTTTTCTAGTAATCTATTAAATGATTCAACGTCACCTAGCTGTGCTGCATTCATTAAAAAGGTTTGTCCAAACCTATCTTGCGTATTGATATCAACTTTTCTTATTTCTACTAATACATAACATAAGTGTTTATTACGAGAACGTTGCTTGTTTTTTTCAATAGAAAATTTCGTAAAATCAGTAATAAACCGTTGAGAATACTGGACGTTTTTATCAGATAGCAGCTTCCTGACCTTTTCATAAACTGACTCTATAGCTGTTTCATTTTGCTCATAAAACAATTGCAAAACTGTTTTTCCATTTTGATTTTTTGCAAATAATAAATCTTCTAGCAATGCAGGATTATAAGCCAGCATTTTAACTGCTATGTTGCTATTGCCTGCTTCTATAGCTAGCATAATTGCATTTTTACCGGCTTTATTTTTAAGTAAGAGATTGGCACCTAATGCAAGTAAATTCTCAACTAATCCAGCATCATCTGCCATTGCTGCATTCATTAGATAGGTTTGGCCAAACCTATCTTGAGTATTTACTTCAACTTTTCTTACTAATAGACTATAACACAAAACTCCATCATTTTGCTCAATAGCGAATCTCATTGCATCAGTAAGGAATTGTTGAGTGACCCCAAGTTCCCTGGTAAGTGCTTTGTTTATTATACTCGTTTTTAGTTTAATGTACAAAGCTCTGCTGCTGCTTCCTTTATCAGGCTTTAACTTATCATTAAGCTTGGTTTTTGTAGTTTCTATAATTTCTATTGATTTGCTTAAAAGCTCTTTTAGGGTGTAGTTATTTAATGTAGCAATAATTGTATCATTAAGTTCACTCTGTACTGCTTTAAGCATATCCTCATCTACATAAGGCCCCATTAAGCTAACAAGCATCGATTTGATTGCATCAACAAATCTATGTTCATTACATCTATTTGCAAGATCGTCAGATATTCGTGTTTTTTGACCTTGTATTAAAGAATAAGCTGTATCATATATTCGTAAATTATTGTCTAGCTCTAGCAATTTAAATGCTATTTCATTGTGACCTGCTTCAGTAGCTAGCATGAGTGCGTTTTTATTATCTTTGTTTGTTGCTCTTAATTGATCTTTTAGTAATTCTAGGGTGGGATATTCCAATAATTTCATTACTACATCACTGTGCCCTGCTTCTGCAGCTAACATAAGTGCGGTTTCACCTGCTTTATTTCTCAGGGTTGGATTAGCACCTGATACGAGTAACTCTTGAAGTAATATAACATTACCTACTTGTGCCGCATTCATTAAAAGAGTTTGTCCAAACTTATCTTGAATATTAATATCAACTTTACTTGCAAGCAACTTAGCGGATAAAACTACGATATTATGCTCAATAGCAAATTTCATGTCACCAGCAAGACATTCTGGAGTAACTTGGGGGCTTTCATTAAGTTTTTTATTAATTTCCTCAACCTTTTTTTTAACAAACAGGCTGCCTAAATTCCTTTCGTGTTTATCTATCTTTATTTTGTTAGGAGCAGTCTTTGTTACAGGCTTATATAAATTGCTTTTTAATCGTGGCTTTAATATAATATTATTGGCAAGCTTAGTTTGTGTAGCCTCTAGAATTTGCTTAGATTTGCTTAAAAGAACTTCCAATTTATAATATTGTAATGAAGCAGTAATTGTATTGCCAAGTTCCTTTTTAATTACTTTAATCACATCTGCATATATTACATAAGGCTCTAGTAGACTAATGAACATTGATTTCACTGTATAAACAAACTCAGCATAATTATGGTTAATTGTACAGCCTCCAAATTCTCGATCTTGTTGTTCCCGTATTAAAGAATCGGCTGCCTTAGATATTACGACATCAATGCCTAACTCATTTCCAGGCACACTAGATGCATCATCTACCTTATATATACCCTCAGATATGAATCTATCTAAAGCTAATTTGGTTAAGGTTGCAGAAACCATTAACGAATTTTGCTGAGACTTATCATTGCTTATGTGTATCACGCCATGGCTAATCAAATTCTCAGCCAATATAAATGCAACCTTTGGAAGTGATTCAGGGTTTAAGTAAGGCCAGGATGATAGGTGGGCTGCCATTTTATCTATAGTAGGTGCCGTGAAGCTTTCAAGTAACATTTTTTTAAAATTATTTAAGGCATTATTTTTTTCAAATGATTTCTGCAAAATATGCTCGGCTTGCATTATAATCGCATCAAGTAAAGGTTCGAATCTGTCTGCAGCTGTACTTGCATTATACACAGTTGTTTGCTGCAGCATAGCAGGCTTAGTTTGCACTTGTTGTCTCTCAGAATAAAATTGCCCTAACATTCCAATTGTCTGTAGTTCGACTCTGATGACTTCATATTTTTCAGCTAATTGCTCTTGGATTTCAGGCAATGGCGTAGTAACAAATTCATAAAGCTCACCTAGCATTTTTACTCCTAAAACATGCCTTAATAATGAGCGTATACTTCTTGTGTTACAATTGCTTATAATTTGTAAAGTGGTTATAAACGATTGCTCATTATCATCCTCATCCCTTGGTTCAAACAAAATTGTGATTTTTGCGTCTGCAGTGGTGTTACTAAAAAGGGTGTCAACATCAACACCAATAGCCCTCACTAAGTTAGCGGGACTAATTCTTCTCCTATTAACACCCCATCCATATCTTGACTTACCTAGCTGCTTAAGTTTTTCTACTCCAGAGCCTTCATTAAATTCTGTTCTTGTGTAAGTATAGCCAGCTTTAGTGTACCTTAGAATAACATGATGGGAACTAGCATCATAGTCGGCACCAAGTGACAAAAAGCCTCCTCGCATATAAACTTCACCAGTTGTTTCGAGCTGTGCAAGTACTTTAGATTTTTGAGAGGCTTTATAAGTGGAGTATGACGCAGTATTTAATGAATATAAATCTAAACTCTGTTGACGTAGAGTTTCCAAAATGGTTAGCGCGCCTTTAAGTTTTTGCGACTGCTCTGCTGATAAAAAATCAGAATTCAGGATCATATAAGCCCTAATCAAAAAGCTATATCCTTCGTAAGCATTTATAACAAGCATGCCATAGCCTGAGTTCACTAAAGTGAGCCTAGAGAGGCTTTTATCAGCAGATTCTCTTCTAATTACCGCATTAAGTATATGTTCATTGAACTTAAAGTCGTTAATAAGCTTGTCAAGCTCTAGCCCTTCTAGTAATAACTCTTGTTCTGTTTTGCCCTTCATGTTGTTACTATGCATAAAAAATGTTACAATTCTTAAGATGACTTAAATAATTAATATAAAACAAATAATGTAATTATTTCTAATGTCATCCAAGGCATTTTACAGCATTTTCAAGGAGAAATATACGAATTTTTACTTTTAAGGACTTCTTCTAAACTTCGAGTCATATGTCTTCTATGTGCCAGCTAATATTACAGAACAATAGTTATATCGGATTTGCTATTCTCACTCATTCCTTAGCACTTCAGCTGGCATCAAACGGGAAGCGCGCCAAGCAGGGTAGATAGTTGCAAGGATAGAGAAGAAGAGCGACATACTAACCACCATAATCACACTGCTGATTTCGAGCTCAGATGGCAATTTGGTGAGGAAATATATTACTGGGTCAAATAGTTGAGCCCCAGATACTTCTTCTAGGAAATGTCGTATCTGCTCAATATGTGTGGCAAAAGCAACTCCCAGCACTCCACCGATAAAAGTACCTATGATGCCAATTAGTGAACCTGAAATCATGAATATTTTGATTATTGAGGACTTACTAGCTCCTATAGTACGTAATATTGCAATGTTCTTGGCTTTGTCCTTAACCAGCATTATCAAGCTTGAAATAATATTAAAAGCCGCGATCACTATTATTAAAGTCAATATGAGGAACATAACTGTGCGTTCAACTTCAAGGGCATTGAGAAATTTGGCTTGCGAAAGTTTCCAATCCACGACGATTATATCTTCTCCTACAAGTTCCCCGATTCTTTGTTTAACTAGATCTATATCATCGGGATTGTTTACCATAACCTCGATCTCAGTAACTGCAGGACCAGAATTAAAAAATAGCTGAGCATCTGTGAGCGGCATAAATATAGTAGTGGCATTGTAAATTTGCAGCCCAACATCAAAAGTACCAATAACTCTATAGGATTTGATTCGAGGTAGGATTCCAGCTATAGTGACGCTTTGACTTGGCCCGATAATCCTCACCATATCGCCTGGTCGAACTCTCAGCTCGCGTGCAAGCGCCACGCCCATGATAATGCCATCTCCATGTAAAAATTCTTTTGCAACCTCTTCTGAGATAGAATCTTTTGCAAGGGGTTTTTTGAGTAGTTTTTCAGGCTCTATGCCACGCACAACGACGCCGGAAGAGAATTTTCCATGGACCGCCATACCTTGTCCGCGGACTAAAGGTGCAACAAACTCAACTCCCTTTACTTTCTCCACTTGGGTCACGAGCGGTTGGTAATTCTGGAAATAACCGGTTTCGTGTTCTAAAGCTATGTGCCCCTGAATTCCTAGTACATGTTTGAGGAATTCTTTGTGAAATCCCTGCATTACAGACATGACGATGATAAGGGTTGCCACTCCAATAATTATCCCAACCATTGAGAACGCACTAACAATAGAAATAAAACTATCCTTACGCTTTGATCGCAAATATCTGACTGCAATCATCCATTCAAAAAACTTAATCATCAAGAACCTCTTTTAGACATAATAGTTTAGCCATCCTCATGATGCAAATGTATATAGAGCCCAATCATGAGGGTAAGCATTGTAGGTGATATTGAAGCTAGCCAAATAGGAATGCCACCTGAGACACCCAGAGCAAAAAGCAAATCAGAAGTAAAATAGATAAAAAAACCGATGAGCATGCCGATAGCAGCAAGTCGGCCGGCTATACCGGATCTTGGTTGAGACAGAGCAAAAGCAATGCCAAGCAGGGTCATGGCAGCAAAGAAGAGCGGTGAAATCAGCAGCCGATAAAAATATAGCTTATGTCTTATAACGGAAAAACCAGAGTCTTCCGCCATAGAGATAAAGAAAGGCAGCTTCCAAAAGGATAGGGTTTCTGGCCTGATCATACTCTCTTGGATTTGCTGAAAGGTAATATTTGTGTTGAGCTCCATATGGTCATATTTTGCATAATGGTGATTAAATGAGGTCTCAAAAGCATTCTTTAATTCCCACTTACCATCATGAAGCTTAGCATATTCAGCATCGATTCTTTTGGTGAACCGAGAATTGTCATCAAGAAAATAAACCGTGATCTCGAATAACTCGCTGTTTTCCTGCGAAATCTTTAAGGCATGCATGATATTGCTTTCACCATTATCATTATATTGTTTAATCCAGAGACCGGTTTTTAAGAAAGTTAATAGACTTGGTGAGTTTTTTATATGCTGAGCTGCAAGTTTTTCGTACTGATTAATAAAGTAAGACGCTAGCGGATTGAGTGCGGTTATATAGAAAATGCCAAACATAAAAGCTACGATTAAAGCTGGGAATGAAAATTGCCAGATCGACATGCCGACTGAGCGCATAATGGTTAATTCAGAATTGCGGCTTAACTTTACGTAGAGAAGTATTGCGGCAATTAAGGAGATGAATCCGATGGCGCGCTGGATATCCATGAAATTCTTATAAAGCGACATTTTGATTATGGTAATGAAACTTACGGGTTTCCCAAACATGATACGGATCATTTCGACAACATCAAACAGCAGTACGATAGCCGTTATGATGACAAGCACGCTTAATAAATAGAAGAGGTATTGCCGGGCAAGATAGAGTGTGAAAGTATATGGCATTTTAGTTTATACCCCCTTCCATTTGCCGGTTTTCTTTAAACTGTTCTGAACTTCTCTTGGCATGTAATTCTCATCATGTTTAGCCAGGATTTCCTGCGCTAAAAAGACTCCTTCATTGTTTAGTTTTCCATAGGCTACAGCACCTTGCCCTTCCTTGAAAAGGCTTGGAATACTTCCATGGTAAACTATTAACAGCTCAGATTCCAGGTCAGTTATTATAAATTCTAAAGAGTTTGTATTGCTATCGGTTTTCACAGAGCCCTCTTTAACCAGCCCACCTACGCGAAAAAAGTTATCCCCGATTTTATGGTGTTTGAGCTTTAACTCAGCTGGGCTGTAAAAGAAAACAATATTATCGTTAAAGACTTTTAAAATTATACTTAGGCCAATGCTGATAAGGACTGCAGAAACGCTAAAAGCGATAAGTCTACTTTGCCACTTTTTTACTGGTCTTGCTTGAATGCTCAAGGGCTTTTAACTCTTTCTTGGTTTTGTTGAAACTATAAATACTATGGAGCATCAAAATTGACAATAAAGTAAATGCAACTAAGTAAGCTGTAATGACATAAAACATTGTATAGCCTACTCTTTTTCTTCGAGTTCTTCTTCGATATCAGCTTCATCACCATAGATTTCTTCTGAATCATCTTCAGTAAGCATGCTTATTTCTTCTGCAACTTCTTTATGAGTGAGATCATCAGCTTGCGCGTGATCTTCAATCGAATGACGTTTTTGCAATTTCTTGACTAGGATATCTCTCATCCCTTCAATGGTGAGGTGGCCACCGGCTATCTCACGTAGCGCAACTACAGGATTCTTATCATTATCCCGTTCAACAGTAATCCTTGCACCCGATGAAATTTCTTTAGCTCGCTGAGCGGCTAGTACAACCAATTCGAACCTGGAAGGAATAACTGCTGTGCAATCTTCAATAGTAACCCGTGCCATATGCTTTCTCAATGTTAATCATTTTCCACTTATACACCAAACCATGACGTTTAGGAAGGAAAAAGTATTTTCCCTCTTAGAAATTGCTTTTGTAACTTTTGAAATGCTATAGATTTAAATATAAATAATTCTACTAGAAGGGATCTATGAGTAAATTGTCTTCTTCCAAGAGTGATTTTAAACTTTTTTGTGTGAGTAACGCATGGCTTTATTCATGGGGTTGGCTGCGTGAATATCATCTTGATAAGAACTGTACAGAAGCTGTTGTTACAATTAATGGATTTGTCAAATCGTCACCTGCGTCCTTCAGTTTTGATGAGTTTCGTGCTGCTGTAACCGATCAATATAACTGTACCCAATTAATGCAAGTTTGTCAGGGAACTTATGGCGCAGATTATAACTATATTTATTCTGTACCGGCAGATGGTAATTCCAATATTTGGTATGGTGTAGTTGATGTCAATGGTGAGCATTGTCCTCATTCTTTAAGTCTATTAACCAAATTTAAATTCAGTGAAGACTTTTGAAGGTACCATCACTGCAGTGACGGTATCTTGGCGTAATTATGTAGTAGATTTTTAGCTTAATCTAATATGTGGTTAACTCTTATTGGAGATAAAACTTCTTGAAGCATGTTTGTTTAAATGTATATATTATTTAACAGTTGATTAATTAATTTGGCGTGCCGTGGTAGATTTTCGCAGCTGGAAGTTCACATTCCTTTCAATACTATTTATGGTCTTTTGTTTATATAACGCGGGCTATTTTAACCAGAAGTTCAAAATTGGCATGCCTAAGCCACAGATTTCTAATTCCGATGTTGATGCTCAGTTTAAAATTAAGATTGACCCTACAAAGCCCAAGGAGCAAATGTCCTACATTGAAAGGTTCCTTATGCAATATGCTATGGACGCTAAACGAGAGCAGGAGTCTGCATACGGTATTAAACCAGTTCTCATGAAAAAAGGTGATAAAGTAAAGTTAAGATATGCAGAAAGTATCCAAGGGGGTAAACAAGAGCCCTATAAAGAGGTTACTATCACTATTGGCGAAAATCAGTTGAAGGGATACATAGAATCTGAGGTTGTAAAATTAAAGGCCGGGGAAAAAGCTGAATATAAGGTATTTGATGACTCGGAAAAAAAATATATTGATGTTAAGATTGAAATTATAGCAGTGGAATAAAAGTAAGCTTGTGTTAGATATTATTGGTGCATTTGTAAATCGGAGCCGAGCTACCATATTGTTTCTGGTTGTGTTGATTTGTCTTGGCTATTCAGCGTATAGGCATATTCCTATTGAAAGTACCCCAGATGTTAAAATTCCTATAATTTATATCCTGATAAAACATGATGGAATTTCGCCAGAGGATTCGGAAAGATTGTTGGTCAGGCCAGTAGAAACCGGGCTGCGCGGTCTTGTAGGACTAAAGGATATGACAGCCTATGCTAATGAAGGTCATGCTTCTATAATACTCGAGTTCAGCCCAGGATTTGATAGCGATAAAGCTCTTCGGGATGTCAGGAATAAAATCGATGACATACAAAACAAATTGCCTGTTGAAAGTGAGAAACCTTCAGTGCATGAGATCAATCTAAGCTTGTTCCCAGTGCTTAATATAGTTCTAACCGGGGATATTCCGCTTAGGACTCTGCTTACCAATGCTCGGCAACTGCGTGATCGTATTGAGGCTGTGCCCGGGGTTCTGGAAGTAAAGATAGGTGGGGACAGAGAGGATTCGCTCGAAATAATAGTTGAGCCGCACAAGCTTGAAGCGCATGGTCTTTCAATGCAGGCAGTGCGTGAGATTATTGCCGCTAACAACAGACTTGTGGCCGCAGGCTCTATACGAGGTAAGACTGGAGAATTTTCTATCAAGGTTCCCAGTGTCATTCAGGATCTGGATACCTTGCTAAATTTTCCCATTAAGATGGTGGATGGCAAAACACTCAAAGTTAGTGATGTCGCTATTGTCCGAAAAACCTTTAAAGATGCCAATGATGTTGCCCGCGTAAACGGTAAGCCGTCAGTGGTTCTAGAAGTATCGAAACGCACAGGTGATAACATTATTACCACTATAGACAACATCAAAGAAGTAGTGGAAAGCGAAAGGCTCTATTGGCCAAGCAAACTTCAGGTTATGTATAGCCAGGATCAGTCGGATAAAATCAAAGAGATGGTATCGGATCTTGAGAATAATATAATCTTTGCTGTTATACTGGTTGTGATTGTAGTTATAATGTCAGTTGGCGCGCGTTCAGCCATTTTGATTTCTCTATCAATCCCTACGGCTTTCTTGGTGGGCATTCTTATGCTCTCTACAATGCAACTAACCTTAAACACTGTGGTTTTGTTCAGCCTGATTCTGACAATTGGTCTTATCGTGGACGATGCTATTGTCGTCAGTGAATATGCCGATCGGTTAATACTTGAGGGTACGCCGCTGGATAGCGCTTTCATTGTTTCAGCCAAAAGAATGATATGGCCGATCTTTACTTCGACCATTGTCAAAATAGTTGTGTTTCTGCCGCTGCTTTTTTGGCCGGGCATTGTCGGGCAATTTATGAAATATCTGCCGATTACCACAATTGCAATTTTGACTAACTCCCTATTGTTTGCATTGTTCTTCCAGCCAGCTCTTGGGCCTGCATTTGGTAAGGCGAGCAAAGTTAATAAGAAAGATCTGGCTGATATCAAAGCTTCTGAAGAAGGCAATCTAAAACATGTTAGTGGATTTACCGGTCAGTATCTGAAATGTCTCAAGAAGGTGCTGGAAAATCCCCGAGCATTTGTTTCGGTAATCATAGCTACGCTGGTTGCTGTATACATTTTCTTTTTCATGCTGGGAACTGGCGTGGAGTTCTTTCCAAAGATTGAGCCGGATAATGCCCGGTTGATTATCAAGTCTCCCGGCAATCTTTCATTAGCGGAACGCGACGAAATAATGCACCAGGTCGAAGAGAAGATCACTCCCTTTAGCAAAGAAGTTAGTGTGTTTTATGCTAAGGCAGGTAATTTCACTACGGATACTTCAGTGCCAAAGGACACTATAGCTTCTATATTTGTTGAATTTACGGACTGGAAGCACAGGCGTAAGGCCAAGTATATCCTTCATGATATAAAGGAACAGGTAAAAAGTATCAGTGGTGTGGAAGTGGAGATAATAGAAAACAACCCTGGACCTCCTCCTGAGAAACCAATTCAGATAAATATTAATTCACATGATTCGGCTTTGCTTCCGGTAACTGCTGATGCCATAAGAGCTGCAATGAACCGGATTGGAGGTTTTAGGCAAGTTGAAGATAGCAGGCCATCTAAAGCCATTGAATGGCAAGTAATAGTCGATAGGGAGAAGGCAGCTCAGTTCGGAATTGATATCGGAACAATTGGCAATACCATTCAGCTTATAACCACTGGTTTGAAAATATCTTCCTATCGCCCTGAAGATGCTACTGATGAAGTGGATATCATGCTGAGATTTCCTCCAGAATATCGCAATATTAAGATGTTGCAAAATGTAAATGTAGTCACGTTTGATGGCAAAGCAGTACCAATAAGTAATTTTATTACCCTGGTGCCAAAACCCCAAGTCAGCGAAATCAAGCGCATGAATCGCGAAAGGGTAATCACCATAAAGGCAGATGTTAATGAAGGCGAGCTTGTGGACACCAAAGTGCAGCAGCTTAAAGCTTGGCTTGCTGGGGCAAAGCTGGATAAAAATGTACATGTGATTTTTAAGGGTGAAGATGAAGATCAGAAAGAAGCCGCGGACTTTTTAGGGCATGCTTTTATGCTCACCCTGGTGCTAATGTTTATGATCATGCTCATTCAATTCAATAATTTCTACCACACTTTCATTATCATGAGTGCTGTATTCCTTTCCACAGTTGGTGTGCTTATTGGGCTTATCGTTACCATGCAGCCGTTTGGCGTGGTGATGTGTGGGGTAGGGGTTATTGCCCTCGGCGGCATTGTGCTCAATAACAACATTCTTTTTATCGATACTTACCAGCATCTGCGCAAAGATGGTATGAAGCTTGATGAGGCGATTTTGCGAGCAGGAAGTCAGAGGCTTAGGCCGATATTGCTTACGGCCACTACTGCGGTGCTTGGATTACTGCCAATGGTGTTCGGTTTAACTATCAACTTCATCGACCGGGATATCACCTATGATGCTCCCTCGAGCCAGTGGTGGCGCCAGCTCTCCGCATCGATCGCCGGCGGGTTAACCTTCGCAACTATCTTAACCCTGTTTTTCACCCCATGCTTGCTTAAAATAGGCAAGCGTTTTGATCGCTATAAACGCGATGATGATTGATGATCAGATGATGTTATGCTCTACTAGCTCGGTAGTGAGCCAGTTTTCGTCATCGCGAACTCCACTTGCGGGGTCAAGCGAACCACCCTTCGCTAAAGATATGGGTGGCATGCACACGAAGCCGAAGGCGTAGGGTGGATCACCGCGTCGTTTGCACTCCTCGTTGATGACGGAACTCAGTATATATTTTCCACCATTTTAATGCAGTTGCTCTGGGATCAGATTCTGTTATAATCTCTATTAAGCAATCAAATAGCAGTTTAAGACATGAATAATATTTCCCGATAAAATCCCCAGTGAGTTTGGGGTGATTACTGTGCCACTAAAGCCATGTAGTCTAGATTCCTAACTTATCGAGAAATATATGTCGCACTCACCTATCATCCTTAATGATATCTCTTATTCTCTGCCTCATAAAACCTGTTTTGCAGGGTTTAGCACACGTATCCATGCGGGCAAACGCATCGCAATTATTGGCCAAAATGGCAGCGGTAAATCAACTTTATTAAAAATACTTCAGGGTCATATTGAGCCATCTGATGGCGAGGTTTCAATTCCTGCAAATCTGGAGTTTGGTTATGTTGAGCAGGTGATTACTGAGCTCACATGTCTAAGCGGCGCTCAAAGGTTTAATGTGATGCTTAGCCAGGCTTTGAGCAATAACCCGCAGGTGCTGTGCCTAGATGAGCCTACCAATCACCTCGACCGCAACAACCGTAAATCGCTTATGCGGATGTTACAGTCTTATGCCGGCACATTAATAGTTGTCACCCATGATGTGGAATTTCTCCGCAATTGCATTGATGAGCTCTGGCATATTGAAAGTGGTAAAATTCATGTCTTTAACGGTGCCTACGATGACTATATCTACTATAGGCAGAAGGAAAGAAACAGCATAGCCAATGAACTGGTGCAGTTAGAAAAAGAGAGAAAGAAGAACCACCACGATCTTATGCGCGAACAGGAAAGGGCGCATAAAAGCAAGGTGCACGGCGAGAAGAAATATGCGGATGATAAAATGGCTCTTCGCAGCGCGCAGGGCAGAGGCCAGCTGACCCATAGTAAGAACAAAAAGCGAATTGGGGCTGCAAAAAACGAAATTGTAGAACGATTAGATAGCATCCGCCTTCCCGAAGTAATTACTCCAAAGTTTTCTCTTCCCGCATATGATATTGGCAACCAAACTATGGTATCGGTGAGTGAGGGGCAGTGTGGTTATGCGCAGCCTATACTTAAGGATATTAGTTTGCATATGAATGCCAGGGATCGTTTGGCGGTTACCGGCGACAATGGTTCTGGTAAATCGACCTTGATTAAAGCCCTGATGGGCAGGCCCGAAATTTGCAGGGCAGGGGAGTGGTATACACCTAAGCTTGATGATATCGGCTATCTGGATCAGCACTATGCCACTCTTGATAGGGAAAGCACTCCGTACACATTGATCGCTAATTCAGCGCCGAATTGGACACCAGCGGAGATCAGGCGCCACCTTAACGACTATCTCTTTCGCAAGAACGAGGAAGTCAACAGCAAGGTACAAATGCTATCTGGTGGTGAAAAAATGAGGCTGTCACTTGCGTTAGTTGCAGCTCAGACGCCGCGCCTATTGATTCTGGACGAAGTTACTAATAACCTTGATCTTGAGACGCGCGCTCACATGATCTCCGTGCTGCGCGAATACCCGGGTGGACTGATAGTTATATCACACGATGAGGATTTTCTAGCAGAAATTGGTATTAATTGTCGCTTCCAACTTTGATCTCACGGGCACGCAGAAGAATTCTATTTTCAATCTCGGCTTCCATCTCAGAGCTGGCTTCGACATCCTTCCATGCGCCTTTGCCATCAAGCTTTTGCTTGAAAACTTTAGCACGAATCGCATCGGATCTTAGTTCAGCTCCGATTATGTATATATTGAGCTTATATCGTTCGCGAGAGCCTTCGCTATTTTGATACCAATCAGTCTGGACAATCCCTCCGAATGGGTCTGCGGAAGCAAGCGGCATAGAGTAAACAGTATCCAGGGTCGCGCGCCATAAATAGCTATTTACATTGATGCTGTCAGTGGTGGCGCTATTGCCTGGCTTTCTTTTGCCACCGATAAGAACAATACCTTCTCCGGTTAGTTTGCCAACTCTATCAGCAATTATCTCATCGCGGGATTTGGGGTAATCATTATCAACCGCTTCAAATCCTGTGCCAGAACACGCTGTCAGTGATACCAAGGTAATAAGTACTGTAAATTTCTTTATCATAAATTTAGTCATCCAATTAAAAAGAGGATAGTTGTGCTATCCTCCTATCATTATTTTCCTTCCAAGTCAAATTATCTAGTGCACTAGAATATAATCCTGGTGCCACCCATTATAGCATATCCGGTATCAGTATGCCTTGAAGAAGGTGCTGATCCAAGAGGCAGAAATATTCCAGTGTGAGTATCAAATAAATTCGTTGGGGCTCTTCCACTTGATTCTTTAAACTGGAATATAGCTAAGCCTAAGTAAGGAGTAAATCCCTTAGCAAGATTATAATCGACGTCTATTGTACCCATATTTAGTTTGTTAGTTCCATAATCTGCTAAAAGTATAGGAAGTTGTACTACAGGAAATGGTCCAACAGAAGCAGGCAGAGTCTCTTTAGAAGCAAGGGCCTCAATTCCACCAGCTCTGGCACTATGCATAAAGCCGAGTGCATAGCGGAATTTTCCAATTTCCTGACCAAACGCCAAAGTCCAGTATTCAGCCTTACGTTTAGAATTAGGAACCTTATTCTTCAAAGTGAATGAGCTATACCAGTTTCCATAAGAAGAAGTCACCTTGAAGTCCTTATATTTTAAGGCAATATCGACTTCCATGGCTTTTAGATCATTTATCATGGACTTCTTAGCTTTACCCAATTCTCCTGTAAGACCAACTTTAACAGAGTAATCGGTATAGAATTTTGTTTCATAAGTACCACCACCGCTAAAAATCTGCTTAAAAGTAGCAGGGTTTTTGGCGCGATCTGGATCGGTTGGCCCGTTGGTTTTTAAAGCTACTCCGGTTATAGTGCCGTGACTGTCAAGGTCCGGAATATACGCCAAACCAAGAGTTAAGCCGGTAACAGGTCTGGTAAAGAAGTTGAGCTTAGGTGCATCGGAATAATAGTTACCAGAGTAATTAGAAGGCAAATCCGGGGCAATGATAAATTCAAACCCTCTTGATCGCACAGTGCTGTCAAGATTAATCGGGTAAATTGATGTATAGTATTTTTTAGACCTTTGGCCAACCCACTGGCTCCAAAAGCCATCAACGCCCAAAGTTCCCACTTCAAAAAGCGGAACATCCATTTCAAATAGCCCACCAGCACCTGGCATGTTGCCGCCTTCTAATCGACCGACCTTTTCGTGCTGGACATAAATCATGGTTTTATCCCCGAAGGTTAGCTCGTTGTTGGTTGCTTGACTGGCATCGGTATGCAATCTAATAAACCCACCATAGGAAAAGTCTGTCATGGCTTTACCATCTATATTGAGGGTGAGCTGCGAGTCATTAACAATTGCGCTTTTATGGAACTTATCACTTGTAGGGTCTGCTGGGTTGATATTTCTATAACTATTGCTTTCCTTTACGTAACCGGCCATTGTATCAACCCGACCGGTCAATTTAACTTTTGCTGGCTCTAGTGCTGTACTTACCGCAGGTGTCAAAAATACTAATAGTGAAGCTAGAAGCTTGTTTCTCATGCATAACCCTTTCTTGAAATTCAGCTCCTATCATTAACACAGATATCCGGAGATTCAAGAGAAATAAATAAGCATTCATTAATTTTATTAACAATTGAACAGTCGCGTCTATAGTAAAAAGCCCTCAATATCTGAGGGTGAGTGAATGTTAATAACTTCCGCTCCATCCAACATTCGTTTGGCAATTGTAGTCAAAACTTTGCCTGGGCCGATTTCAACAAATCTGGTTACGCCATGCTCTATCATATATTCCATAGTCTGCTGCCATTTAACCATCCCGCAAATTTGTTGGAGTAGCAGTTTCTTAATATCATCAACAGAAGCAACTGGCTCAGCAGTTATGTTTGCAATGACTGGAGCACTTGGTAGAGAGAACTTGATAAGATTTAATTCATGAAGTACCTCTGGCTCCGCACTCTTCATCAGATCGGAATGAAATGCCCCACTTACATTAAGTTTTATAGCTTTCTTAACCCCGTGATTTTGGGCGCATTGAGCAGCATGGTTAATTGCTGCGGTATGACCGCTTAGGACGAACTGACCAGCCCCATTAGCGTTGGCAATTTGGCATAAGCCTTGGGCTGAGGATTCGCTTACGATAGCTGAAACCGAATCTAAAGTCGCACCCAGCAAAGCTACCATTGCGCCTTCGTTATGTTGTGCTGCATCTCTCATAGCGGTGCCGCGTACGCGAAGT
>Ga0206827_1053_pt1 | contig 27898 bp, 28 predicted proteins | sample Alteio_BWOrgCont_77_FD_152852 | JGI IMG/M metagenome (GOLD analysis project Ga0206827, IMG submission 152852) | Enriched cells from forest soil in Barre Woods Harvard Forest LTER site, Petersham, Massachusetts, United States -... | ecosystem: Environmental > Terrestrial > Soil > Temperate forest >...
GCCGCTACATCAACGGACGAGCTCATGCGCGTCATGGACATTGGCCGACAGAGTATGTATGACACCTTCGGAGACAAGCGAGCGCTGTTCTTGAGAGCGCTGGAGCTGTATGTCACAAAAAGTGTCCAATCCATTGGAGTTGAGCTTGATCGCAATGGCTCGGCTCTCTCTGCTGTCCGAAATGCTCTCGTGAGCTTCGCCGAACGGAAAGACCTGTGTAGTTCTGAAGGCTGTATGGGACTGAATGCGATCGGCGAGTTCGGTCAACGGGACGCCGACGTAACTCGGATTACCCGGAATGCTGCGCGAATACAACGTCAGAATCTGATGAAAGTGTTCGCCAGAGCGAAGATTCAGGGCGAAGTCGACGGTGATGCAGACCTGGAGGGCATGGCAGACTTTTTTGAGAGTACACTCGCAGGAATCCGGATCGCGGCCAAAGCCGGTAAGAGTCGGCAGGCACTTCGGAAGGTCGCAGCCTTTGCGGGAAGAGCGTTCATGGGATCGGACCGCTGAAGACTGGCGAGTCACCGCCAATCCAGAAGAAGCCACATTTTGGGGTAGGGGAAGGTTGGCCGACGATCCACCCGGAATCCTGTCAATGCGCGACTCGGCCTGTCCGCAACAGGTGAGATCTCGGGCGGAAAATCCATGGGACAACGGGATAAATATCGAAGATCAAACGGTTATAAGCTCCTCGTCTTCCGTTCGCGGGGTGGACTCCACTGAGAAGAATACCGGTCCGGCGGCAACTATGATCCCGGCAAGGGAGATGACTGCCATCGCTGGGCGTAATCCAACCACAACGGCAAGCGAGCCAATGACCGGAGGGCCCGTCAGGAAACCGCAGTAGCCGATGGTTGTGACAGTCGAAATCGCCGGACCGGCTCCCATATGTGTATCGCGGCCCGCCGCTCCCCAGATGACAGGAACGACGTTCGCAATCCCGATGCCGGTAAGCATCAGACCTCCGACAGCCAGCCACCAGGAGGGGGCCAGAAGAGCGCAGCCCATACCGACGGCGATGAGAAGACCGCTTGCATGCAGGATATTCTTGCCGCTGAAACGCAGCGCCAGCCAGTCGCCGGAAAACCTTCCAGCAGCCATGGCAATGGCATATGCGGCATAACCAGCAGCTGCGAGCGAAAGGGTAACGCCGACGTTTGAATGCAGATACACGGAAGCCCAGTCTCCAATCGCCCCCTCTGCCATCAATCCAAAGAAGGCGAGGGCCGCAAGGCGCAACAGAGCGGCATCGGGCCAGATGAACTTTGCGCTGCCGGGCGGCTTTGCTGATTCCCTTTCCATCTCACCTATAAGCAGTGGCATTGCCCAGAGGCAGCACAGGATGAGCATGCCTGCGGTGAGCGAGAGGTCGCTTCGAGCAGTACCGCCGTGCTGGAGCATGAGGCTTGCAGCGCCCGCGCCGAGCAGCCCTCCGGCGCTCCAACAGCCTTGAAAAAAGCTCATGATGGGCGCGCCATATTGCTTTTCTACTGTGACGGCTTGCGCATTGACTCCGACATCCAATGCTCCCTTTGCAGCTCCATACAAACCCGCAAAAAGCATCAGGAATAGGAGATTGGAGGCTTGCGCGAGAAGCGCGACCATCAAGACATAGATGACAGCCGCGACCCGAACAACGCGACGGCTGCCGTAATGCTCAATAAGTTGTCCCGTTATCGGCATGGTGATGATTGCGCCGACGATGAGACTGACCAGTACAAAGGTGAGAGAGCCATTTTCAAGGTGAAGGAACTGCTTGAATACCGGGACATGGGCCGCCCAGGTTCCGAAACCAACTCCATCCACCAGAAAGAGCATGGCGAGAGCCCATTTCGACCGCTTTACTACGGTGCCATCAAGTACCTTCTCACCAAGCAGATACAAAAACTGGAATCTAAAATAGAAGGCCCGCTTTTCGTGCGCGGATATCGCCGGGTATCGCTTACACCGGCAGGCGAGATTTTGCGGGTCCGGGCGCAGAGTTTGTTGCGCGAGGCTGAGATAACAGAAGAAATTGCTCGCCTCGCGGTGCATGGGAAGGCGGGATTGCTGCGGATCGGTTTCGGTATCGCTTCCCTGGCTGCTGGTTTGCCAGATATTCTGTCCCGATTCCGTCAACACTTTCCAGCGGTGCAGGTGTCCATGCGCGATATGCCTACGCCCGACCAAGTCGAGGCGCTGGAGCAAGGTGACATCGATGTCGGCTTCGTGCGGCTGCCTGTCGAACGCCCTGACCTGGTCACCGTGCCGGTCCTCGAAGAGAGGCTTGTCGCAGCCATTCCGCAAGGCATGCCTTACCGCAAAGGACTCGCCGGCCTTCGCAACCAGCCCTTTGTCGTCATTGCCCGCAGCGTCTCCGCCAGCTTCGTCGATCACCTTGTGCGAACCTGCCGGGCTGCCGGATTCAGCCCTCGCATCGTTCAGGAAGTTAACGAATTATTCACTGTGCTCAATCTCGTGCGAGGCGGTGTGGGGGTAAGTTTAGTACCGCGCTCGGCGAATCTAATGCACGTGCCGAATGTTCGCTTGCTGGATACAGGACTGGATGAAGCGAAATGGAAGATCGGCCTGGCTTGGCGCAAAGCCGATCCAATAGACCCGCTCGTTCACAACTTTATTCGCCTGGTACGCCAGCCTCGGAGTGTTGTGCCAGGTGGAGTGCTCAAGTCGTCGTTACGTTAGTGTCACCTTTCCAAGATCCCTATTTCCTGCGCGAAGAGCTAAAGCAGCGGCTGCCCTGGCGTAGATCCCCGAGTGCGAAGTTGCAGAAACCTACTGAACGGGTCGTGGCCGCGTAGAACCCATACCCAGCGAAGGCAGGAACATCCCCGTCCGATCTTTGTAAGCAGCAAACCCAGGATGGCGAGAGCGTTAATGATCCAGTTGACAGTGACCATATAAGCCTCCTGTTTTATCTGATGTAGACACTGTCTAGATTGATCAAGATGTTCTATCCTTTTTGAAGTCATGAGCCACACATCTCGACAGAAACCTTCGGCAATGCGCAAAAGTGATGGATATCATCACGGAGACCTTCGTGCGGCCCTGCTGAAATCTGCGGAGAAGATCATACGGGACTCCGGCCTGGAGGGGCTTACGCTGCGCGCATGTGCGCGGAAGGCGGGCGTTTCACATGGTGCCCGGCTCACCACTTCGGAAATGTCACCGGCTTGCTGACCGAACTCGCTGCCGACGGATTCGAGCGGCTGGCGGAAGCCATGAATCCGACGAGAGTAAAGAATGCAGACGATGATCTCGAAGCCTCCGGGTTGGGGTACATACAGTTCGCAATGAAGTGGCCGGAACATTTTCGAGTGATGTATCACAGTGAACTGCTCGACCAGCAGTCACCTCGCCTCCGGCTTGCAAGGGAACGCGGAGAACGAATTGTGCGCGACGCACTGATACATGCGAACGAGAATCGGACCAGGTACGCAGTCTTCCGTGCCGGTATTGATCCTCACGGCGCGTGGTGAAGATGTCGAGCGAATTCTGGGGCTGGAGATTGGCGCTGACGACTACCTGCCGAAGCCATTCAACCCACGCGAGCTTATCGCTCGTATTCGTGCGATTCTGCGGCGGAGCAATAGATCTACGGTTGCGGCAAATAGGTTCACTGTTGGGGATATTCGCCTCGACCCCGCGGCACGCGAAGCCTGGATCAATGAAACGCCGCTCGAGCTGACCAGCGTGGAATTTACACTGCTGGAGACTCTCATGCAAGATGCCGGACGCATCGTCACGCGCGAGCATCTTACGGAAACGGTTCTTGGCCGAAAGCTTGGCCCTTTCGATCGCGTCATTGATGTCCACGTCAGCAACGTGCGCAAGAAGCTGGGTCTTGCGCAAAGCGGCGAACGGATTAAAGCGGTGCGAGGCAGCGGATATCTCTTCGTTGCGCGGTCTGAGCCGAAATGAGGGCCGTTATGCGCAGTCTTTTTCAAGATATTTTACTGGTTCTGGCTCACGGCCATCATCACTGGCATCGCACTTGTGCTGACAGTCTTCCTGGGGCCGCGAAACGTGCCTTCGCGATGGCATGCAAGCTTGACAGACACGGCGCGGTCCTCCGGCATGGTGGCCGTTGCAGAACTTGAACGAGGCGGAGCGCCTGCGGCATCGGCTTACCTCGAAAACCTCGATCGCGATACGCATTTGCGGGCCTGCCTCTTCGATGTAGTCGGAGACCAGGTCGCGGGGAACGGCTGCGAGACTTTCAAGGACATGATTGCCCACGTGACCGCCGCGAAGACATCGGACTTCAGCATGAAATATGGCATCGTTCGTGTTGCCCTTATGCTGCCTGGAAGCAACGCCCGCGAATACATCTTTGCGAGCGAACTCCCCACCGGTCCCCGCGCTGCGCTAGGTATCGACTTAGCTGCGATTGCATTGCGGTGGGGCGTAGCGCTTTTGGTGTCCGGTTTCGTCTGCTACCTGCTCACGCGTTATCTTACGAATCCAATCCTGCGCTTGGGGAGGCGTCGCAGCAGCTGGCGGCTGGCAACCTGAGTACACGCGCAGCCGCCGGAATAGAAGCGAGGCATGACGAACTAGGAGAGCTCGTGCGCGATTTCAATATCATGGCTGACCGCATCGAGGAGTTAATCTCCCGCCAGCGGCAACTTATCTACGATGCCTCCCATGAATTGCGCTCGCCTTTGGCAAGGTTGAATGTCGCACTTGATCTAGGCCGTAAACGAAAGGGAGATGATCCCGCTTTCGATCATATGGAGCAGGACCTTCAGCGGCTTAGCAAGATGATTGAGCGCCTGCTTACACTCGCCACACTGGATACATCAGTCGCGCCAGTACAGATGAAACGAATGAATCTAACTGAGGTCGTCACAAACATTGTCCGTGACGCCGAATTCGAGTCGGACGAACATGACGGCATTATCAAGTTGACGGCAGACGAACAATATTCCATCCAAGGTAATGAAGAGCTGCTGTACAGCGCTATTGAAAATGTGATCCGCAATGCCATTCGTTACACGGCGGCACAAACGTTAGTCGAGATCGAGCTACAAGGTCGGTACACCAAGGACACGGCTTATGTTTGCCTCGTCGTTCGTGATCATGGACCTGGCGTTCCTGAGCGAGAGCTTGCCAACATCTTTCAGCCCTTCTATCGGGTGGCTGACGCCCGTGATCGCCAATCAGGCGGAACAGGTCTAGGTCTGGCCATCGCTGATCGTGTCGTCCGGATTCACGGCGGAGTGATTCACGCCGAGAATGCCATTCCGCAAGGCCTGCGTATTGAAATTCATTTGCCGACCCTAGCGTAAGCGTAAGGTTCCATGAATACCACAGCCAATTCTGCCCTGCTCTTTCGGCCAACCCAACTGGACGCATCTGAGGGAGAAAGGATTTGATCCTGGAATCCCTCGGCACGCGGCTTGGGGTGACTCTTCCCTAATCTTGTTATGGAAGAGTTGGCGAGCAACCACTCAGAACCCATAAAGTGAAGTAACATTTCTTCCGTACGCAGAGCGCCGAAAAGCTTTAACGGCGATTCCTCAGACCCGTCCATCATGAATCTTGCAGGCTATGTCAAGCTATACGGAGGAGCGGCCATATGAAGACAGCCGTGAAAGTCGCCCTGGAAGTATCGCCTGATGCCGAAGAACAGCTCAGGAGCTTCATCGACAAATTCGATCCCAATGGCCAGGCGTTGGTTCGCTCAATGCGCAAAGCGCTACGCAAGCGGCTCCCTACCGCCAACGAGCTGGTTTATGACAATTACAACTTCTTCGTCATCGGATACTGTTCGAGCAAACGCCCGGCCGATTGCATTGTCTCGATTGCCGCAGGGGCGAACGGAGTGGGTCTCTCCTTTTACCGTGGTGCAACTCTTCCCGATCCGCATAAGATGCTGCTTGGTTCAGGTAATCAAAATCGTTTCATCCGTATTGAGTCGGCAGAGACGTTGGTTCGGCCCGAGGTTGAAGCACTCATCGCTGCTGCTATCGCGCAAGCCAAGTCCCCACTGCCAACCAGCGGAAAGGGAAGGCTCATCATTTGCGCTATTTCTGCAAAGCAGAGGCCGCGGCGTAAGTCAGCGAACTAGAAGTCGATGAGTCCGCGGTCAGATCACCGCCCATCCAGTAGTAGCCCCATTTGGGGGTGAGGGAACGTTTGCCGACAAACCGACCGGAGCCATGAAAATGCAATAGCAGTCGGGTGGTTGCTCACGCTCCGGCATCGAGAGCGCGTCATGACCGATAAACCGCGAGCGGCCCGAAAGCCTGTTGCACCGGCATCATCTGAACTAGATTTATGTTGACATGAGGTGGAAGAGTCGCCGACCAATAGAAGGCTCGTGCGATATCCTCAGGCGACAACGCATGCACTCCCCGATAGACTTCTTCGGCCTTTGCTGCGTCTCCACGGTATCGGACAAGCGAAAACTCTGTTCCACCCTGGCTCTATATCAGTTACGCGCACTGGAGACTGTCCCAGCCATGCAATAGTTGCGTCAGACCTTCCATCGCCGCTTGTAGCGGCGCAGCCTTCGTTGTGAAAGGAACGGTGGCTCTGAGTAGGAGGTAAGTGGTGAAGCGCGGCAACTTGGCTGAAAGACAGTGCGTTCTCGATCTTATAGACGCTGATTTAGCTGTAATTCGCCAAGATGCATCCCGGTGGAAAGTTGGACTGTTTACGGCCCACGCCCGATAACAAATGCTTGGCTGCATGTTTCGCGATAGGCATCGCTGACAGAACTCTGCCGTCATTTGTCTTTCATAGGCTTTGGAATACCAGAACACGAGTTAAGCAGCCACATCATAGCGATGATGAAGACCACCGAGCCTCGGCATGGGAGCATACAAGGGTTGTATCAGAGAGGCTGCCCACGTAAGTGAGCCCAATGGGGTTTTGGCGAGCCACACGTCTTTCTTTTCGCCCCTTCGTGCTCGGCGGCGGCAAGCCATATTTCGCCGCCGCCCGTCCTCCGCTCCGCCTCGTGAAGACCGATTTCGTAGGAGAGGACGCGATCAGGTTGACATGCATCCCCGCCTGACGTGCCTTTCTGGCCAAGAGGATTCACAGGAATTGCTCCTTTGCCGCCGTGCGAGCAGTATCGCCCGCACATGCTCAGTCCTCGTTGCCAGAGGAGAGCAGCAATTGTGCCGGCCAGATGCAGGATTTCACCCCTCGCCTCCACCTTTGTAAAGGCGCACACATGGACTAGCCAGCACTTCGATAGGCAGCCTTCTGCTCCGTGCGGCCTGAAGGGCATCGGACATAGTGACCCTCTTACACTACGGCGTTGCCTCAATGAACTGTAAGTTCTGACAGTGGTTACTGCCGGGCCACCTGAACTAGACTGCGGTCGACAAGTGAAGCAAGGCTAGCCGAAGGTTGTCGCGGGGATACTTACATAATCGCTCCCAAAGTAGGTAGGGGTTTGCCCGCAATGATGAGAGTTGACTGATCAGTTTACCTTTGCGGGTCTGTGATCAGGGGTCACATTCAAGTGAATGAATGATCTCTATTCTTTCCCATAGTCCGTAGTTTTTTAATAACAGGCGCTCCCGGAACACCGCAAGTTGCGGAACTTTTCTTTGGAGAGACAGATGAGACGATTGCTCTTCTGTATGACCCTCCTCGTATCGCTGGTCGGGTTCTGGGAAGCCGTGTGTGCAGACGCCGCTGGTGGAGATAAGCCTCAAGCCAATGCACATCAGAAGGCGAGCAAGGTCGATCCCGCGGATTTTGTGGGCTCAGAAGCCTGCGAGCTCTGCCACGAGGACATCAACAAAAAATTCGGAGAGAATCCTCACTCGCGTCTTGCGATGTTGCATGGCGGCAAAGGAGTGACGTGCGAAGCCTGTCACGGGCCTGGTAAAGCGCATGTGGATGGTGGCGGCGATGTGACGAAGATATTCCAGTTCAGCAAGGCCACACCGAAGGCGGTAGACGAGACGTGCCTGGAGTGCCACGCAGGGAAGCACCCTAATTTTGATCGCTCCGCCCATGGCGATGCCGGGGTAAGTTGCATAGGTTGCCACAGCGTGCACAAGTTTGAAGGTGAGGCAAACCTTCTCAAGGTCTCAGAGCCGAAGCTTTGTTATACCTGCCACACCGACATCAAGCCGGCGTTTGCGCAGCCTTTCCATCACAAGGTGGACGAGGGGCTCATGAGCTGCAGTGATTGTCACGATCCCCACGGCACCTTCAAGGAAAAGGGACTTCACAGCAGCGTTGCCGGGGATGTGGTCTGCGTGAAGTGTCACACCGAGACGGCCGGACCTTTCGTTTATGAGCATCCGCCGATCAGGACAGAAGGCTGCACCTCATGCCATTTCCCGCATGGGTCGCCGAACCCCCGCCTGCTCACGCGCAACAACGTGAACTCACTGTGCCTGCAGTGCCACACGGCTTCGATGAACTTCACCGCACCCGGCGTCCCGTCATTTCACAATCAGGCAAATCAGTATCAAGCTTGTACGGTTTGCCACACACAGGTTCATGGCTCGAACGCCGATAGTGTGTACTTCAAGTAGGGGTGGACACGTATGACGAGCAAATTCTCACTCATATCGCCCCTGACCAAGTTCCGGCGTGGTGCTTATTATTGGATTTTCCTTGTAGCGTTGGCGCTTGCTGCCTGCATTACCGCAAGCGCACAAGAGGCTGCGACTGCACCGGAGTCTCAACAGCCAACGGCACCGAAAGAAAAGATTATCGGGGGTTATGTTGTACATCAGTCGGTTGATCTTGGTGGTCATATCGCGGAGCACTCCGGCAGTGACCCGATGTACGCTACGTTGATCAACATTCACTCCGGAGCGCGCATTCTCGATCAATCACTCACGCTGCGCGCCGTTGATCCAGCGCACGCTATCTTCTTTGATCAGCTCTCAAGCATGAGCTACGGCTATGGCGGCGACCCGATTAACGTTACTTACTTGAACATGTCGAAAGGGCGAATCTACGACTTCCGCGGAAGCTACCGCCGGTATCGTCAATACTTTGATTACGATCTGCTGGCGAATCCGCTGATTCCGCCAAACTCGAGTCCTTTTGTACCGATTCTCAGCTCGCCGCACCTTTTCAATACCCTGCGGCAGATTACCGATCTCAACCTTACTCTCGCTCCTTTATCAAAGGTCAGCGTTCGCTTTGGATATATCCACAACATCAACCAGGGGCCGTCGTATAGCTCGGTTCATGTTGGCACCGATGCGCTGCTGTACCAAAACTGGCGCAATTCAACGGATACGTGGACTGGGAGCGTGGATTGGAAGCCGGATCCCAAGACGACTTTCAGCTACGACCAGTTCGTTACTCACTACAAGGGCGACACTAGTTGGGACCTTGCGGGTTTGAACTACGTGCTCTCGAATGGCACACCTGTCTCGCTTGGCGTCGAGGTATCTTCCGTGTGGGGCACACCATGTTCCGCCCCATTTAATCCAGACGGAACCGTGAACCCGACCTGCAACGCTTTCCTCGCCTACACTCGTTTTGCACCCACGCGAACTCTTTTCCCAACCGAGCAGGCGCGGTTTCAGACCGCCGCGATTCATAACTTTACGCTGAATGGACGCCTGCTCTACAACGGCTCGAACAGCACTCTCGCGAACTACAACGAATATTTCAGCGGCTGGAGTTCGCGTGGTTCGCAGCGCGCATCGCTCGAGACCGGTGACGCTCGCGTTCAACGCGTGAATGTCAACGGCGATATAGCGGCCGTATGGCAGATCACTCCTAAGATTTCTGCTTCAGATGTCTACGACTTCTGGTATTTCCGCATACCCGGTATTAACAGTTTTACGTCGACCAGTTATACGGGAACATCGATGCTGCAGCCTCCAGGTGCTGCCACGACGAGCACCACCACTGACTATCAGGCGCTTAATCAGAAGACACAGGCAAACACGTTTGCAATGGCATGGGATGTAACATCACGCGCCAGCCTTTCAGTCGGCTATCGATATCGAAGCCGCATTATTACCGATTCTGCAGGGGATAACATCCCGATCCATGAAAACTGGGGCCTCTTCGGCGCAGCGCTTCGGCCTACTCCTGAGCTGCGCATCAACCTAAACTTTGACGGCATGTATGCGGACAACGCATTCACGCGCATCGACCCTCGTCAAATACAACACTATCGGGTGCGGGCCACCTACAACCCGCACCCGTGGCTCTCTGTTTCCGGTGCGGTGAACATCTATAACGCGCGGGATAATGTTGCGACTGTGAATCACATCGAGCACAATCGCGACTACTCGTTTGGCGCATCGATCATTCCCAGCGAGAAGTGGTCGCTGGATATGAATTACTCGTATAACAGCGTGTACTCGACGACGATCGAGTGCTTTCCGTCTACGCCGCCGCCGCCTGAGGCTGTACCAGCACAGCCAGTCTGCGTTTCAGCAGGTACGCCGTGGCAAACCAATGGCTACTACAATCAGCCGACGCAGTTCGGTTCCATCGGATTTACGTTTGCGCCCGTAAAGCGCGTTCAAGCCAAAGCCGGATATCGCATGAGCGACGTGAATGGCAACTCGGAGATAATCAATGTGCGCCAGGTACCCGGCTCTTTGCAGTCGCAGTACCAGTCGCCCTATGCGGGTCTCGCCGTACTGATGGCCCCGAGTTGGACCTGGAAGGCCGACTATAACTACTACAGCTACGGCGAAGGAACGCCGATCGGTCCGACGCTGCCGCGAAGCTTTCGGGGAAATGTCTACACCCTCGGGGTGAATTATGCCTTTTAGGCTGTCTTTGTCTGCGCTATCATTGTCAACCGCTCACCAGGAGGAGCTTCCGATTATGCTGAAACACATTACTCACGTCTGTGTCGTAAGTCTGTTCGCGGTCAGCACCATGAGCTTTGCTCAGTCCGCGGCGGATACCTACAAATCCAAATGCCAGATGTGCCACGCGGCTGATGGCAGTGCCAGTACGCCGGCTGGAAAATCCACCAAGGCTCGACCCTTCGATTCGCCGGATGTTCTGAAGATGTCAGACGACGACCTTACCAACATCACCACGAATGGGCACGGTAAGATGCCGGCGTATAAGGGCAAGCTCACAGACGACCAGATCAAGGGTCTTATCGCGTATATCCACACGCTGCAGAAGAAATGAACTGAAGAGAAGCTGAGCGATGACTCAACCTGGACGATTCAAAGAGAAACGGCTTCGGCCGCTGGTCTTTCTTGCGCAGAACCCAATCAGTCAGGTCGGGGTCGGACTTACTACTGCGTCTGCCCTGACCCTGATCGGATTCTGGGTAGTGGACGTGGTTGGCCACGGCGGCTCAGCAAACCCGTATGTCGGGATCATTTTTGACCTTTGCCTGCCGGCCCTGTTTATCCTGGGGCTGATCCTCATACCAATCGGTATCTGGTGGAAAAGGCGTCGACTAAAGGTTGCAGGCCAGCTACCGACTGAATATCCCAAGGTTGACCTTGGCAATCCTCTTTTCCGCCGTTCTTTGAGTTTTGTCGCTCTGGCTACGTTTATCAATTTTGTCATTGTGGGCGCCGCAAGTTATCGCGGCGTTGCCTACATGGATAAGCCGTCGTTTTGCGGGCAGTCCTGTCATGTGATGGCGCCGGAGTGGAATGCTTACCACGTGTCGTCCCACGCGAACGTCGCCTGCACTGAATGTCACATTGCTTCTGGGTTGGGCGGTTACGTATACGCGAAGCTAAACGGAGCGCGACAGATGGTGCATGTAGTGCTCGGCACATATCCCCGCCCGATCATGGCGGAGGGCAAAGTGCCTCCAGCGCGCGCGACCTGTCTGCACTGCCACAATCCAGGGAAATACATCGGCGATAAGCTTGTGGTGACGACTGCCTTTGGCGATGACGAAAACAACTCAGTCACTCGTTCACTCGTGCTCATTCATGTTGGAGGCCAAGACCTGTCTGGCCGCCTGAGCGGAATCCATGGCGCGCATCTTGGTCATATTGAATTCATCCCTAAAGACGCGACAAGTCAGACCATCCCCTGGGTGGCCAAGGTGAATGATGACGGCTCCTCGATCGAATACGTGTCGTCAGATGAGAAGGCGCCTGCCGGCGGGGAAAAGCGTGTGATGGATTGTATCGACTGCCACAACCGCGCCGCACATTCGTTCGACACTCCGGAGGATGCGCTCAATAAGGCGATGGTGCATGGCCGTGTCAGTGCTTCTTTACCGTTCGTACACAAAGAAGGGCTTGCCCTGATCAAAGCCGAATACACATCGCAGGAGGATGCGGAATCGAAGATCACGGCTGGCCTGGAGGAGTTCTATCGCACTCAGCATCCAGACGTCTGGAGCCAGAAACGCTCTCAGATCGATGACGCGGCGAAGGCGCTTGGAGCGATCTATGGTGTGAATGTGTTCCCGTTCATGAAAGTTACATGGGGCACACATCCCAATAACATTGGCCACAATGCGTATCCGGGATGCTTCCGTTGCCACGACGGCAGTCACAATACAAAGGACGGCAAAGCCATCGACAACGACTGCTCCCTCTGCCACAACCTGCTGGCTGTCGATGAAGCGAATCCGAAGCAGCTCGCTGATCTGGGTCTTCAGTAGAGCCGGTAGCTCGCAAGCACGAGATTTGAAGCTGAGGTGGCACTATCTGTTCCTGAATGGATACCTTGCGGGTTTTGTACTTAGGTCGTGTAACAATCCGCAGAAACAGCGGCAAGCCGTCGATGCGAAGTGGAAAAGCAGCGACGCCGCGAAGAGGCGCTCGCTCAGGCCACTGGCATTGCCCTACTGGGACTAATGTTCACGGGTATCTTCATCGCGGGTCGCAGTGCAGGCAGCGACCGTAGCCTTGAAGTCGATGGGGCCTTGATCGCGTGAAGGAGGCGCATTTTCGCCCGCGTAAGTTCCTGCCTGAAGCATGCGCCGGCGATAAATCTCAGAAAGCGGTTTTGGCAACGCAAGTTCTCGGAACACAACCTTAATGGCAACTGGGAGAATCGGCTGCTGCAAGGTTTGTCGGGCGTGACTATGGAATGAGTTCGGGGCTTAGCTGGACTTACGGCCTGAAGTGAGGCGTGACCATCCTAGTTACACAGCTGGTCATCAACCACGTGCCGATGCGTAATACAGCGCCGGTTGTGATCCGTATTGAGTCTTGTGGTTGAATCACGCCCACACCTCCTATCCACGTGTGGCTATATTGGAAATCGACCAGTCTCCAGGCAAACGGGCGCGCGAACACAACATCGAAGCCGCCTCCTATACCGAGGGCTGGCCCATTCTTTGCAACTTCGACCGACCAGTCGCTGCGCTTTGGATAATGCGGCAGAGTTCCGTTGCCATCATTCCATTCGGCCATTAACTTTTTTCGCAGGGCAGCGTCGTCGGTTTCGGCAGTAATCTTCCTGCCCCCAGACATCACCTGCATGTAGGGGGAAACGCGATGCGCCGCCAGCGGTGTCCACCGCACTCCTCCACCATAAAAGAGCGAGTCGCCGCTCTGATTGTAGGCGGGGAAGTTCATGATCAGGCAGCCGCTCACCTCCCCAACGAGTTGCAGGCTCGGGTTCACGCGAGAGGCTCCGGAGCCGCCGCCCCCGACACAGTTGCCCCCGCTCCCCAGGAAGCGTTCGTAAACAGGAAAAGCCGTCAACTCGATGTCCGCTTCCTTGGGGTATTCGTGGTCCTCTTCTAGCTTGGGCGGACGAATATACTCGAAGGGTTTCTCTCCGCCGGCTTTGTATTCGGCCATGAGTTCCTTGCGGATGCGATGCTCGTCTGCATTCAGGCCAATGCGATCTTCGCGATGCCACGGCAGCCTGAAGGCCATGACGTTCGCGAAGGAGCGGCCCGGATTCAGAAAGGTTCGCGCCAGCGCAATCAGATATCCATTCGTCGTCCGATTTTCGAGGCCCATGATCAGGTATCGATCTGCAGCATCTTCGCCTATCATTTCGACCGTGCCGAGAGTCGGAGTATCGGCAAGGGTGATGAATCCGGGAGAGGCATGCAGCATCACGTTGCCAATCGATGCCTCGCTCGCCGGACCGATCTTCCATTGCGTGTGCCAGATCGCGGAATATGCAAGCGAATGCAAGAGGCTCATGTAGTACTCTCGCCCTCCTCCCCATTGAACCTTGCGGTACCTGGGATCATTTTGACGCTCGATATATCCTAAGATAGAGCCTTCAATCGTGTGGCCGACGTAGGGAGCCATGAACCTGTCACTATCGCTCCAGCCCCGCAATTCGCTTACAGAGTGGAGGTAGTTGTTAAGCCACGGTCCGTGTAAAGCGTCTCTAGTTCCGGCTTCCGTCCAGATATTGAACGTGTGCATGATACCGGTATAGAGAAGCGACTCCTGAATCGCGGGTCGCCATTTGAAGTTGGTATCGGGTTTGGACTCGAATGTGGGTTGAACCACAACGGCTGAATCTGAACCGCCGAATCCTCTTTTGGAGATCTCAGGCAGCTTAAGATCGGGAAAGCTACGGCGTGAATGAAGCGATGGATTGAAGCCTGAGATCAGGGCCCTATATCTGCCTTCGAAGTTGGATCGAGCGAGTTCATACCCAGGACTGCTTAATCCGGAACCCGGCAGATCCTGACCCCTTTGCGCAAACAGATGGAATAAAGGTTAGGAAAACCCACAATATCAAAGCATTGCCGGTCCACTTCAACGTGAACCAGCTTTTTGTTCGCATACCTGGTCCCGGCGGCGCAAAAGAACGACGATTCTGCATTACGGCAAATCCTCCGTTCCCGGCTGGCCGCCAAATGAGAACTCTGTCACCTGGCGAAAGCTGCTTCCGCGACAAAATTTCTTCAGAGGACATAGCCTCCGTCAACGCCTCCCTGGCCCGTTTCTACAAATGTTCCGGCGGCCCAGAACTCGACAGAAGCTTTGATCAAATTCCGCAACACAAAGAAGTGTTTATTTCGCCTTTGGCGGGTAGTTCTTGAAGAGCTTTGTGAGTGCCTTTGTAAGATTCTTCTGGCGCTTTTCCGGCTTTGCTTTCGGATCGAGGGTCTTGCTCACCACTCCTCGCCAGACAAGGTCATGACCCGCCGAGTTATATATGTCTATAGCGAGCTGCCCGTTATAAATGGTCGAGGTTTGGCCGGTTGTCATTCCGCCTCCGCCACCATACCATCCGCGCCCGTACCATCCCGGTCCATATCCCCAGCCAGAATCGTAAGATGTGAACTGCTTTTCAGTGCCAACTGCCGTTTGATAGCCGACGAAAAGATTGGCATCATCGCTGTCTACCTTGCTTAGACCTTTTGTGGCTAATTGAGCATCTATTGCTTCCTTGATCTGTTTATCCGTGAGATCGTCCACCGGAGTCGCGCCCTTGAGGACAACCCATTTGTAAGTCTTGAACTTCGAAAAATCAGTGTCTTTATCGAAGTTGTAGCGAACATCCTGACCGAACGCAGTGCTCGCGATCGTGAGTAGTAATGCCATCCAGATAAACGAAATCTTCCTCATATCCAATCTCCGATCGATCGAGTTCGTTGCGGCCAAGCCGGCGCGCCGCTGTCGCGGCTTCGCGTGTTTCTGCAAATTCACGCTCATGTTAGAAGGCTGACATTGTTATGTGAACTGTCAGTCTTGACAGAGCTTCCGGGCCGGATTCGGCAACTCTGAAACGCTCAGGTTAATCACCGTGATGAGTCCACACAGCACCTTGGAGATCATCTCCATCGGGTCAAGGAGACGTCTGCCGGATTTCGTCGGCCTTTCATCCATGGGCCCGGTCAGACTCTTCCCCGCGAGTTCCATTCGAGGATGCGCCGTCTCTCAGAAATGCGTCGACGGCTGAATCGACTCCAGGAAAGATCCGATTCGGCCCAACACGTTCTGTAAATGCGCTCCGATCGAAAAGATCGCGAACTCGATCTGCGACACGCGCGAAGTAGAGCACAATACCCCACCCCTGCAATTCACTCCGCAGCTGCTCCAGCATTTCAAGACTGGTCACATCTATTTCCGGCGAAGCTTCGAGGTTTATGAGAATTGCGTGGAGTGACCCGTCTGTTTGCTTCGTGAGCTCGCGCAGTCGGCTGCGAATGCGATTCGCATTTGCAAAAAAAAAGCATGCCATTCGGCCGGAAGATGAGGAGGTGAGGAATCTGCTCAGCCTCCGGATGACGATCGACATCGACAAAATTCCTGGACCCCGGGTCGCTCCAGGAAGACAGCAGTACCGAAATCGACTACGGCTCTGAGAAGGCTGCCGGCGAGCCAAGCCGTCATGATTAAGTGGGAACAAGGTGATTTCTTACCGCATAGCGTACGAGTTCCGCGTTATTCCTGGCGCCGAGGGCTCCCATGATCCGGTACTTGTGAAAAGCCACCGTTCTGGTAGTCATATTCAGTATGCTGCCAATCTCCTTCATTTGCATGCCCTCGGCCAGTAACTGCAGGACTTCGCGTTGTCTTTCTGTGAGGCGTTCCTCCTCTTGCTCCAGCTCCGTTTCCGTGCGGCGCAGATAGTTGACCTCATCCCTGCAGATGGTCCGAGACATATAAGACTTGCCGCGCAATACATCTCGCACGGCCGTTACCAATTCAGACGCAGCACATGTTTTCAAAAGGTAGCCGGAGGCGTCGCGACGAAATGCCTCTGCTGCGAGCTTAATGTCGTTGTTCATGGTAAGAAATATGAGCTTGACCGCCGGCAATATCTCTTTTACCTGCTGGCCGGCATCCAGCCCATTCAGAACCGGCATCGAGATGTCGACAACAATCACGTCCGGCTTCAGTTCGGCAGCAGTTCGCACCATGGCGCGACCGTTGTTCACAATACCGACTACTTCGAATTCTGTTTCAAGCAGCTTTTTGCAGAGATCCGCGACCAGCGTGTGATCGTCGGCAATCAAAATGCGAGGACGAGTAATGGACATAACTAACCTCCTCTTTCTAGACTTTTAGCCCGTGCGTCCTAGCGGGAGAAACTAGGAAAACTCCTAAGCCGGTCAGTGTGTAACGACCGGGGACACGAAGTGGCGGTTGGAGAGTGCTTCATTTATAGCGGGGACCAGATCGGTCATCATTCGTGATTTTGTGACGTAGCCGAGTCCTCCCTTAGCGAAACACTCCCGGACGAACGCGTTGCTCTGGTGCACAGTCAGGAAAACCAGCCTGGCTTTCGATCCCGCCTCGTGGAGTTCGCGAGCAGCCTCAATTCCAGTGAGGATGGGCATGGTGATGTCCAACACAATCACGTCGGGTTGAAGTCGTTCTGCCTCTCTGACCAGGGCTCTGCCGTCGCTGACGCTCCCCACAATTTCAAAATGCTCCTTCAAGAGAGACACAACTCGATTCAGGATCGGGTGATGGTCGTCGGCTAGAAGGACTCTTGGCCTCTCCAAAGCTGGGCCTTCCTTCCCCGAGCTCAAGCGCTCGAACGGCAGTGTCTGACGGGACAGCGATACGATCACCGACCCGATTAGAAGCCTGGAAGCAGTAATCCTAAATCGAGTTGCCCGGTATGGCACCTAGCAGAATTGACAGTCCTTGAAGGGGTGGATCAGGCGGAGATCAGATGCCAGGGTTGAGCCCGGATGCCTCAGCCAGCAACTCCTGGCTGTTGTGAACCATTCCAACCATCGTAGCTCTTTTCCGGCAGCGAGCGCAGACCTTCGGCCACGATACTGTGGTCATCCGCGACCAGAATACGCGGGCGCATCACCGAATGGCTCGAATCAGGCAAAGCACTCTCCCTGCCGCTACACTCCGGCGATTCACTTATCCGGCTACTGTTGATGCTACTCGCAGCCACGCATCAATTCTCGTTCCCTCCATGGGGCGCGAGTGTATCTCCAGATGGCCACCCAATGACCGTAAGCGCTCCTGCATACTGCGAATGCCTATACCGCTTTTTCTTGAACGCGCGTTGGGATCAAAGCCCTTTCCGCGATCTGAAATTGACAGATGAAGATTCTCATCCACACCTTCCAAACGCACATAGGCCTCATTGGCACCGCTGTGTTTCTTGACGTTCCGCAGCCCCTCCTGCGCTATGCGAAACAGGCAGAGCGCCGCGTCTTCGGAGACGCGGGAGGGGACGTTCTCATGATCGAACTTGATCTGGATTTCCTGTTGATCGGCAAACTCCTCGCAAAAGGCTTCGATACCGGCAACAATTCCCAGGTTCTCAAGCGTGGAAGAATGCAAACGGTGGGACAGGGCGTGAAGGTCAGCACCAAGTTCGCTGACATAATTCGACAGTTCGCGAAGGCGAGCAGTCCCATCCCCGTTTAGATGTCCGATGGTTTCGGCCAGCTCTTCCAGTTCGATGGCGGCTACGGCCAGTCGCTGATTGTAGTCGTCGTGAATCTCCCGCGCGATCCGGCGGCGTTCTTCCTCCTGGGCCTCGATCAATCGCCCGCCTAAGGTGCTGAGGGCATCTTCGGCCAGCTTGCGGTCGGTAATATCGACCAGCATACCGAGCATATGGGATGCTTTCTGGTGTCGTGTGAAGTAAAACTCTCCCCTCGCTGTTACCCAGCGGAGAGCTCCATCCGTTCGAACAACACGGAATTCTGTCGAATAGGATTTCCGGTCGGTTCTGGCATCCGCGATCGCATTCCAAACCCTTTCCCGATCCGCGGGATAGATGCAATTGCGGAACTCTTTTATGTTGTCCGAATGGTTATCCGTAGAGATTCCGAACATTGTATCCAGGGCACCAAACCGCCGTTCTTGTCCGCTCTTGACGTCCCAATCCCAGACTACGGATTTGCCGGCCTCGACAGACAGACGGAGACGATCATTACTGACCACCAGCTCGGTCTCCACCTTTCTTCGCCTGGCCCGCTGCCATAGCAGCCCAAGAATCAGGATCGTCTCAAACAAGATCAGGGAAAGACCGCCTATGATGTACCGCTTGTAGGATTCCCAGACAGTCAGGCGCCGATGAAGGACGGCACTGCCAGGCGGAAGATCGCTTTCTTTTATTCCCCAACGCTGGAGAGCCGGCCAATCAAACGTAAAAACATTGTCGCTCTTTACGATAGGAATGTTCTGCGGCTTTTCCCCGCTAAGAACGCTCACAACCATATCCGCTGCGGTCTTCCCTTCAGCGGCAAAGCTCAGCACATCACCACCTACAGCTCCTCCACGGATATCGACATCGTCCAATACAAAAACGGGCGCGTTCGCGGCGGCTGCAATCATCGGAACCGCTTGGGTCGCATCGATAAAGTGCGAACCGGCGGTATCCTCCGTCATTGCCGTGTGATAGACGATCGTATCGGGAGGCAGATGTTTCAGCCGCTCGAGCAGGGCCGGCATGGCCAGGTCGGTGAGATACGTGAAGTGGAGCTTCGATTCATAACTGTGGAAGCTCTCCCTCGCAATCGACACAAGTCTTCGGTCATAGGTTCCAACACCACCCACCACCACCACATTCCGCGTGGATGGTCGCAGGTGGAGGGCAGCTATCAGAGTCTTTTCAGGCTGGGCAACTCCCCATACGCCAGTAAAGTGAGAATCAACCTTGAGTTTGCCCAGCATTTCTTCCGTGCTTCCGCAGAAGATGACCGGCACTCCAGGGAATGCTTTCTCATGTGATTCGATCAGGAAATGAAGCGGTTCTGGCCCGACAGCAACTATCACGTCGGGTTTGTGATCGTGATATTTGTGGATATACCCCTCACGAATTTGCTTTTGCGAAGCTTCACCCGGAAACAGCGTCGTTCCCATGTCCTCCGCGTACAGTTCGATCTGGTAAGGCGAACTTTCCAGACCCACCATGATCGCCTGATCGAGGGCCGCAACTCCTGGAGAAGAAAGAGGATTGAAAATATTCAGAATAAATACGCGCCGGACACTCTTGACGGGGGTCTGGGCAATCAATTGCAGCGTCAGGAATGCAATGGCCAGCGCGAGCAGAACCAGTCTGCCGATAGCCGTGCCTTCACATCTCCTTCGGCCATGGTCCCGGAGGGCTTGCCAGCCACCGAGCCAATGCTCGCCGATACTGCTGTGCCTCAGGGCGATTGCCACGACATTCCTCCAACTGGCTTGCTAAGGACCAGAACATTAATCCTCATGAGCGAAGAACAGCGGGGTTGGCAAAATCTTCCTTGCTGAACTGCATCCGCGTTGCAGTGAACGCTGCCAGGCCAGTCGAAACAGTTCTGGCAGTGTATCAGCGCTTTGGATACTATCAGTTTCCCCATTTGCTTTCCGCAGACATGGGCCTGAAGAGGAATCTGGTCTGTGGGACTATCCTGGTGCATTGCTAAAGATGCCCACTGCCGGTCGTACGAGAGCTGAAGAAACCAGCGGTCGTATGAGACATAGGTCGTATGAGACATAGATGGATCCGGGAATTCTTTCTGGCCACTCTTGTGATCGTAGTATCTTGCGAAGGAGCCTATAGCCAGACGCCTCCAACCGGCGCACTCAACGGAGTGACCCTCGATCCAGCCGGAGCTGTTTGCCCGGCGTAGTTGTCCACATCGCTAATCAGCGATACTGGCGCAAGCGCCGCTGCAACTTCCAACAACGAAGGCAGATTCAGCTTTCTGCTGCTGGCTCCCGGCAGATATGACGTATAGGCCAGCCGCATAGGCTTCGATACCCTCGTTGTGAAGCCAACGATAAACGTCAACGTGACAGAGTCGGTCGACATCGAACTGCATCTCCGGCTGGCCACTATCTGCCACACCATGGAGGTATCTGCAGAGCCGGCGATGGTAGAGACGGACAGTTCGGACCTGGGCGGGTGATCCATAAGACCGCCATCAGCACTCTGCCGTTGGTCACGCGCAACTTTGCTCACTCGCGAGCCTCTCTCCGGGAGTTGCCGCGGGAGTGTACAACGCTGATGCCGTCCATTTGGAAGTTGTTATCGTAGGAGCGCGCTCCGTGGACGAAGATTCCATCGTCGGAGTTCGCAATCTGCGAGAGCGCTGTTCCCCCAAGTCCCAACTCTCCTGCGAGCCCCCTTCGCGCAGCCACTCCCCACACCGGATTCCTTTCCTATGTTCCCGGTGTATTCGCCGACCACCATAGCCATCTCTGTCAGAACTGACAGTTTCCTGAGCGGTCCGCAAGAACAGATGATAAGTCGACAGAAACTGAGGCTCGAGGCGTCGTAAATAAGCTGAGCCACACCTTGCTGATTGCGAAACGATCTCCGCGGGCCATACAGGCGGCGTACGTGACACGGACTCAAACAGATCCGGATCAAGGCTTGCCTACGATGACGGAACCCGTCCTCGATAGGCGGCATGATTTCTCTCTGGTTCTAGGCGGGCCGATCTTTCAGCTCTTTCGTAAATCGCACCTCTCGGGAGACGCTCTGGATCTTCTCTATCGGCGACTACTGATCATTACCGGGGTCGCCTGGTTGCCTATGTTGCTCTTAGCCCTTCTTGCTTCCACTCCCGGCGGGGGGGGACGTGTTTCTTTCTTTCACGATGTCGAAGTGCACGCGCGATTTCTGGTGGCACTCCCAATCCTCATTGCTGCTGAACTGATCGTTCATCGGCGAATACGCCCTGTGGTGCACCGTTTTGTTGATCGCCGCATCGTTCTGCCGCAGGACCTGCCCCGCTTTGACCGGGCGATTGACTCAGCGGTAAGGATTCGCAATTCTGTCCCACTCGAAGCCGGGCTCCTGGTTGTCGTTTACATTATGGGCCTGTGGCTGTGGAATAGCCGCGTTTTGCTGAACACCGCCACATGGTATGCGCTGCCGGAAGGACGGTGGAACCTGACGCCAGCCGGTTACTGGTACGTCTTCGTCGCCCTTCCCATCGTGCAGTTCATCTTGCTGCGATGGTATTTCAGACTCTTCATCTGGTTCCGCTTTCTCGGGCAAGTATCGCGTATCAACCTGAATCTCATTTCCACCCATCCTGACCGCTGCGCCGGTCTGTCATTTTTGGGCAAGAGTTCCTATGCATTCGGTCCCGTCCTGTTTGCGCAGGGTGCCATGCTCGCGGGTCTCGTTGCCAGCCGCGTCCTTTACAGAGGGGAGAGCCTGTTATCCTTCAAGCTGCAGATCGGCGGCTTCATCGCCTTTTTCGTGCTGGCGATTCTCGCGCCCCTCCTCATGTTCACTCCGCAAATGGCACGCGCAAAAAGAAACGGCCTGGCCAACTACGGCAGCCTCTCTCAAACCTATGTCGAGAGGTTTGAGCGGAAATGGATCGCTGACGATCCGGCTCCTGCCGAGGCCCTTCTCGGAGCCGCCGACATTCAATCACTCGCCGACCTCGGCAACAGCTACTCGCTTGTACGCGAAATGCGTCCGGTTCCGTTCGGCCTTGACGATATGACTCGCCTGGCAGCCGCCACAGCAGCTCCAATGCTGCCTTTGCTGCTCACTGTCTTCTCGCCCGAAGAGCTGATTCTGAGAGTCATCAAGATTTTGTTCTGAGTGCCGGAAGTGTTTGAAAGGTTGCCAGGATGCCAAAGCGAATCACTTCATTTCTGCTCTTGATGCTCGTAACCACCGTATGCACGCACTTCTCGCCCGCTCAGGCAAAGAAACTTCCAAACGTTGTGATATTGGCTACCGGAGGAACCATCGCGGGAGCGGCGTCCACGGGGACTCAGGCATCCTATACTTCCGGCGCAGTGACTATCGATGCCATGCTTGCGGCTGTTCCCGGAATCAGGGATCTCGCCAACATCAAGGGCGAGCAGATCTCCAATGTCGGATCGCAGGATATAACACTGGAGATCGCGCTCACTCTCGCCAAGCGCATCAATGTGTTGCTGGCGCAGAACGACGTCGACGGCATCGTCGTCACTCATGGCACCGACACCATGGAAGAAACCGCCTACTTCCTCAACCTGGTGGTGAAAAGCGAGAAGCCAGTTGTGCTGGTGGGGTCGATGCGACCCTCGACGGCGGTCAGCGCCGATGGCCCTCTTAACCTTTATGAGGGTGTCGCGGTAGCAGGCGACCCGAATGCCAGATCACGAGGCGTGCTCGTAGTCATGAACGACTGGATACATGCCGCGCACTCGCTTACCAAGACAAGCACAACTGCGATCCAGACCTTCATGTCTCCCCTGCGGGGCCTGGTCGGCGTTTCCAGTTACGGCAAGAACGACTTCTATAACACGCCGTCGTGGAAAAACACTGTTACGAGCGAATTCGACATAAGTGGAGTTACGAAACTTCCCCGTGTAGATATTCTTTACGCTTACGTAGACATGTCCCCTGATCTGATTGATGCTTCAGTGGCGAACGGCGCCAAGGGCATTGTTATTGCCGGAGTCGGAAACGGAAATATGAACAAGGCGTCGCTGGAGGCTGCAAGAAGAGCGGCTGCGAAAGGCATAGTGATTGTCAGAAGTAGCCGCGTAGCCACGGGGAGCGTTGGCCGCAATGTAGAAGTAAACGACGATGAGATGAATTTCGTTGCGTCTGACGAACTCAATCCGTAAAAGGCAGAATCCTGTTGATGCTGGCGCTGCTGAAGCCCCGCCCTGCCACAGAATTGCAGAACCTCTTTTACAACTATTGAGAGTACCCGCATCGTACCGGATTACCTGAGCATCAAGGCGAAGGCCAGGCGAAAAATGAAACCCACAGATGCAGCTCAAGCTTTGACAGGCAAGCCCGGCGGCAACATCGCTAACAGTGGGGTCTCGCGACGGGTTGCTTCGATCGACTGGATGCGGGGCTTCGTTATGGTGCTCATGACCATCGATCACGCATCGATGGCATTTGACGCCACCACCTCGATAACGACTCCGCGCTGTATGCCAACGCGAATACGATGGCGCTTCCCGCAGCGGAGTTCTTTACGCGTTGGATGACGCATCTGTGTGCGCCTACCTTTGTGTTCCTCATGGGAACCGCTCTGGCGCTGAGCGTGGAGCGCCGTGTGGTGAAGGGTGTGGATGCGTGGGAGATCGACAAGAGCATGCTGATCCGCGGGTCAATCATCGCCCTTCTCGATCTGACGATCATCTCTCTGGGCTCAGGACACTGGAACTTCGGTGTGCTGTATGCCATCGGCCTTACATTCTTGCCAAGCAACTCAGCTTTCTGGCACATGCCGACAGTGCGGGGCTGGTACTTGGCGCCAGAGTGCCAATCATCCTGACCAGCCGCGCCGATAGTGTGCGGTCGCGAATTGCCAGCTGTGCCGTTGCCATGCTGGCCGCGCATGCGCGCAGAAGCAATCCCGGAGGTTGACCATGGTCGACTACGCACTTGTGCTCAACGAGTCTCAAGTTTTGCGTCTTCATGCGACCCGGCGAGAAAGACTGGCAGGTCGCGGCGCCTTGGAAATGTAGAACGAGTCGACGTGCTGCCCTTCCACCAGATGGGACGAGTCAAGTGGGAAGAACTCAAGCTCAACTACACGCTCAACGACTTTCAGCCTCCCCGAATAGAGGCGATTAAAAAGGCGTGCGAACAGTTTCATGCTGAGGGTCTTAAAGCTTTTAGGATTGCGATCGCGGCTGAACTCCAGCCGGCATCTTGCTGAGGAGAATCCGGCCCAACGTCTCTGCTGCTCTGTCAATACTGACAGTTCCCACCAAAATGTCCGTCGCCTAGCATCAACGTGAGTCTCACGAAGCTCTACCTTCGGAAGCTGCAGATTCCCGAAGGGAAACTTCGTAATACAAGCATCGGAAAAGGAAAGATCATGAAGCGCATTCGTTTATTTGGGTTGGCGAGTTTCCTGCTGCTCTCGTTCCTGGGCTTCACACCCGGAACAGCCGCGGCACAATCGACCAAGGTGCAGGGGATCATCAAGAGCCGCAGCGGCCCAGACATCATTCTGAAGACAACAGAAGACCCGAACATGATCGTCATGCTGACTGACAGCACCGATGTGGGGCAGGTGGAGGGACTGCTGAAGGCGCGCAGTAAGCAGATGTCGATGGCCGCCCTCATTCCCGGCCTGGCCGTTTCGGTCGAGGGCGACTACGACAGCAAGCATGTGCTCGTGGCCAGCAAGGTAAGATTCAAGGGCAATGACTTCAAACAGGCCCAGGCCATCGATGCCGGCATGCACGACACCAAGATGCAGGCGCAACAGAATAAGGAAGATCTGGAGAAGGCGAACGCCGAGTTGAAGGCGCAGAACGAGGCCCTCGAGCAGCATCAGGCCGCGATCCAGGCTAACCAGGAAAAGATCGCTGCGAATAAAGCAGCTGTGGACGCAGCTATCGCGCGCTTCGGCCAGCTTGATGACTACTACATCATGGACGAAGTGACGGTGCTCTTCGGGAACGGCAAAACCAAGGTCGATCCCAAGTACGCGTCGCAGCTCACGACGCTCTCTCAAAACGCTGCGAAGGTTAATGGCTACATGATCGAAGTAAAGGGCTATGCTTCTGCGGTCGGCAGTGCCGCCATAAATCAGAAGCTCAGTCAGGAGCGCGCGCAGAATGTAACCGACGTCCTGCTTCAGCAGGGCAAAGTTCCCCTCACCCGAATGCTTGCCCCTGGAGCTATGGGCGAAAGCGATCAGGTTGGCACCGACGACAAGACGAAAGAAGGTCAGGCCGAGAATCGCCGCGTAGTCGTGCGCGTTCTGCAAAACAAGGCGATTGCCGGAGTGCCCGCATCTTAGTGTGCCAGCGAAGTCTCCCTCTAAGATGGTGGGCAGCGGCTGTTTTCACTCCCAAGCGAGGTAATGTTAGATGACTCATCGACTCTTCCCCCCCAGGTGCATGCTGCTCACTGTGCTGCTCGCCTTGCTGAACTACGGTGAAGGGGCGCACGCGCAGAAGAAAAACGCGTACGTATGCAAGGAGCCTGATCCGGAATCGCTGTGCACCGCCGCCAATACCTGCGGATCGCCCTCACAACCATGCCTGGTTGATGTCAAGCGGAACGCCAACGCCGCTTCTGCCACACCCGGTATTCCCGGCGCTAAGGGGAACAAGCTGTTCTGCGTGAAGGTGGACACAAGCGTGACTTGGCATAGCGACACAAAGCATCAGGGCTTTGTTGTCGATATGGGGCCGACCTCGCCATTCGATCCCCCCGACGACATCGTTGGTGGCTCAGACAAATCCGTGACGGTGCGAGCAAAAGCGCCAGGCTGCTACCGCTTCTCCGCAGGAGCGTGTCTTTCCGGAGCGATTTATGGAATGTGCGGGAACGGCACGTCCGAGCTTGTCATCGTGAAATAAAGAGATAAGGGATCTTTGGCCCAGGTTGTGGAAGCAGGACTTGTGCCGCTTATACTCGGCAAGCGAATCGGATGCAGAGGCGCCCGGCAGATACGGACGAGCCTGGTGCCTCAAATATCGCGCTCCTCCATCTCACCGCTCTTCGCTGCCTGCCTTATTCCAGTCAATAATGTTCACCAGCTTCCACGGGTTCCTGCGGAGCTCAAACTGAAGCTCACCCTTCTTATTGATGATCAACTGAGAAGCGGGATATAGAACGCCAGTGCTTTTGTTCTTGTCCGCATCGTTCAGGTCGAATTCGCCTGCAGTAAGGTCAAAGGCCTTGCTCTGACTGTTGGCGTAGGCTTCACCGAACCTGATCAGGCGGTTGGTCGCGAACCGGATCCTGCGGCCGGTGGGGGTACGAATCAGGCGGATGTAAGCGAGGTCGTAACCAATCGTGCCGGTGATGGCGATTCGGCCCACGGAGTCCATTTTGCTGAGGGCGTTCACCAACCCCTGGCTTTGTCCTTGCTTGAATGCAGCGATGAGTTGTTGCCTTTCTTCATCGGTAGAGAAGCGGTTGATGATCACCTTGACGCTGACGACCGTACCGAGTTGTGTGCTGGTACCCATTGCGGTAGCGTCAATGGTCGCCGATTTCCCGTTTCCTTGAGACGGGGCTGGCGTAATCGCGATAAGCAGCAGAGTAACGAGTAGAAGACCGCGATAACCGAATCTGCGCCTTGCCGATTTTGAATCGTTGCTATCTACCATTCCCTTATCCTCCTGAGACTGCGATGCTGAAGCGGAATTTTGCCAACCCAAGTGTGTGCTCCTTTAACCACTCTATGTGAACTGCCTTTGCGTCTTTAACCATCAACATTTTGAAGAAAGTGAGCGGGCTCCGATGACTCTTGCGGTCGCCAGAGTCTGACCTGGTCCTATTCATCTTCATCCTCAACCGGGAACCAGGTCTTATCCGGATTGAAGAGCTCCATCTTCTTGAACGAGTCGATCGTGTCCGGGCCCAGGTCCTTTTCATAGACGACGCCGTCATTGCTGACAATGAAAGTTTTTACTCCGGTGACACGATACTCAGCCGGCGCGGCGACCAGGGCGAAGCCCCCGATCATCACGCCTTTAATCACATAGTCCATCTCTCCGAGCGGCGCGTCAGGGCCCTGCCCTTTCAATATCTTGAAGAAATAGCCGTGGTAGGGCTCCTCTTTGTTCGAGTATCCCTGCGCGATCGCTTGCGCAATGTTTTCCCCGATCGGACCACCCCAGGTGCCATCGGCGTTTCGCCACGCCAGGCCATCCTGCTTTCCGGGAGTGCTGATGATGCGTTGCGCGTACTGGTTCACTTCGTAACCCTCGCGCGGCTGGAGCGCGTATTCTTCCTGTGCGTCGACGTAACCATTACAGATCTGGATGGCGTCGAGCTCGTTGGCCCCAATGCGCCGATACAGTAGTTCCTGGCGACCGGCTGCGCTATCAAAGTGCCATTTGTCGCCACCCTTAACAAGCGGCACGGGGAACGGCCACTCTTCGTTCCCCACCAGCATGAATGCTCGCTTTCCGCTCTTGGGATCTACAGAGACTGCCATCTTCTCGTGGGCCTCGGCTGCGAAATCAGTGGCGCGCTTCCGGTCTTGCGCAACCTCTCCGCTGAATACAATGTCATCTCCACCGGGTCCGAATATCTTTATCAGCGTGGGCGTGTCAAACTGATCGGCGGCGTCCACAAGGGCTTTGGCAGCCTGTTCCGGTGTGCTGAAGGTCAGGACCTTGAAAGCCGGAGCCGCTGCGCCAGAAGAGGCGTCCGGTGC
>Ga0206827_1031_pt1 | contig 27879 bp, 30 predicted proteins | sample Alteio_BWOrgCont_77_FD_152852 | JGI IMG/M metagenome (GOLD analysis project Ga0206827, IMG submission 152852) | Enriched cells from forest soil in Barre Woods Harvard Forest LTER site, Petersham, Massachusetts, United States -... | ecosystem: Environmental > Terrestrial > Soil > Temperate forest >...
CCCTGGTATGGCCTGATAAACCTGTATATACCCAGGCTTCTCTTAATATCCTTAAGGTTTATTTTCTTTTTTGGCGGGGTAAATTCGTTCTCCTCGTTGCGGGGCCTTCTCAAATTTTTGTAGTTTTATTTATAGATAATGACGTTTAAAAGCGGCTAATATTTTAATGCGCTTTTGCGCTTCAAAATTTTCGCAAAGATACGCAAAGAAACGATGAAGCCGGACGGCGGTTTTTTCGTAATATTGTCGCCGTATTTTTATGAAAGAAAAGCCAGAATTTTCGTTTTACGACAAAGTATATATGGTAGCGCGGCAGGTGCCCAAAGGCCGGGTAACGAGTTATGGCGCTATCGCAAAATATATTGGTTCAGGCCGTTCTGCACGGATGGTTGGCTGGGCAATGAATAATTGCGGCACTGTAATGCCCCCGGTCCCTGCACACAGGGTTTTGAATAAACAGGGGCTGCTTAGCGGCAAGCATCATTTCCCCGGTATGGGCCTGATGCAGGAGTTGCTGGAAAATGAAGGAATTGAAATTGAAGACGATAAGGTAGTGGATTTTGAAAAGGTTTTCTGGGACCCGAATGTGGAATTAAAGCCTTTTAAGTCTTTATAATCACGTTAATTTGGAAAAACAACTTTCATTTTTCTTAATAACTCAATAACTAATAACCCAATAACTTTTTAAAATAATTATCTTTGCATTATGTTTAAAATGAAGTTTTATTTGTCAATGGCCGCGTCAGGCCTTTTGTTTGTTAGCCTGTTTCAGGGGTGCATTGCCCCGAAAAAATATCATTCTGTGCAGGATTCGCTTACTAAATGCCAGGATGTAAATTCTGTAAACCAGTCTATTATTACTATACTAAAACGCGATACGGCGCAGTGCGGTATCCGTTACCGTAACCTCGACAGCGCGAAGGCCTATATAGAAGCAGTAAACTCTTCCGAGAAAAAACGCCTTAATGAGCAGCTGAACCAGAAAACACAGGAAATGACCCAAAAGGAACAGGTTTTACGGGCCCGCGAAGACAGGGTGAATAAACTGGACAGGATCATATTCAGCAAAGATTCGGCTTTCTCAGTATTGAAAAACGCTATTTCCACTAATCTTACCGGCTATACTTTTACTCAATTGACGGTGGAATATAAAGAAGACAAGGCCTATATTTCTATAGAAGAAGATATGCTCTTCAAGCCCGCCAGCCCTATGCTTGACCCTAAAAGCAGGGATGTGCTTGGGAAATTGGCTAATATACTTTCAGCGCTGCCAAACGAACAGGCCCTTGTAGAAGGAAATACCGATAGCCTGCCGCCGTCCAACTCAAAAATTGCTGATAATTGGGATATGAGTGTTTTAAGGGCATCGTCAGTTACTAAAGAGTTAATAAAAGAAGGCGTGAACCCCCATCAGCTCATTGCAGCAGGTAATAGTTCAAACAACCCTGTTGCCCCAAATGATATTCCTGAAGCACGCTCTAAAAACCGTCGTGTAGTGGTCATTATTTCTGATAAAAACGACCTGAATAAGATGCTTGACAAATAGCCCTCTGTCATTTAACAACTCCCGAATAAGTATTAACCAATGGTTCATATTTCGGCATTAACTTTGCCGAAGATTAAGTCGAATTTTGAACCTAAAATGGCAGGCATGGAAAACAACGGTGATGAAATATCCGCTCTCAAAAATGAATTAGTAAATACTGTTCATTTTTTGAATTCAAAAGGTTGGCTGCCTGCGGGTAGTGGCAATTTCTCATTCCGTGTTCCCGGTCAAAGCAAATTCTGGATTTCCCGTTCGGGGGCAGATAAATCTTTGTTTATCAGTGATGATTTGATATTAATTGATGCACAAGGTGAACCCATTGAAGATAAAACAGCAAAAGCCCCGGTAGAAACTACGCTTCACACTCTTCTCTATGAAAACCCTGATGTGAATGCAGTCCTTCATACGCATTCGGTTAGTGGCACGGTCATTTCTGCGGCGCACAGAATTGAAGGTGATGTAAAGCTTGCCAACTATGAAATGCTAAAAGAACTTTCCGGTATAAATACACATGATACTACTGTAACTATTCCTGTCTTTACCAATATGCAGGATATGAAGCGGCTGAGTCCCGACGTACGCCGTTATATGCGCGGGAGGACAGATTTCAGGGCTTTTTTATTGTCGGGACATGGTTTATATACCTGGGGAAAAACCATTTCTGATGCCAAAAGGCATATAGAAACATTAGAATTTTTATTTGAATGTGAGATAAATTTGCAACTTTATGCTAACCAAAAATTTTCCCGCTAAAAAGGGTTATTAAAGCTGAGTAACCAAAAACATGGTAAAATTCATACTCACAGATATAGAAGGCACAGCATCTTCCAAAAGCTTTGAAGATTTGCTTTTAGATTGCGCAAAGGTAAACCTGAAGGACTTTATATACACCAACACAAATAATGTAGAAGTACTTCAATGCCTGTATGATGCACAGGAATATATCCAGCAGGTAAACAATAAAAAACCTACCCGCAAAGAGGTAGTTGAGAATTTACTGGAATGGATCGAGCGCGGTGTGAAACAACCTTCGCTTAAAAAACTCCAGGGGATGATAAATAAATTAGCCTACGAAAATGGCGATATCAGGGGCCATATATATCCTGACGTAGCTATGGCTTTTGAAAGATGGAGAGAAAATGGGGTTTTAATGGGTACCTACTCTTCAAACCCAATTGAATGGCAAAAGTTGCTATTTAAGTATTCAACAGAGGGAGACATGGTTCCTTATATCTCTGCTTTTTTTGATACAGGCGTGGGTGAAAAGACAGACATCTTTTCCTATTTCCATGTGGCAGACAAACTCAATTTAGCTCCAAATGAAATTCTGTTTTTATCTGATTCGCAGGAAGAACTGGAAGCAGCCAGGAAATCCGGCATGGGGGTATTGCAAATGGTACGTAAAGATAGCCCCATTGCAGCAGTAAAACCAATACCACAACGAAGCAAATACCTTATAATGAATAGTTTTGATGGTGTTGATGCTGCTCTTAGTTGATTCAAGTTAATTCATAATTTATAATTCATAATTTTTCCATAATGCCTGTATTTTATCCTGTACGCTTACCTGAAGATGATGAGAAACTCCAGCGCCGCCTGGAGCGGGGTAAGGAAAAATTTGAAGGCGGCGATTTTCCCGGTGCCGAAGAAGAGTTTGACGGAGCAGTTTCATTATATCCATTCTCTGCGGAAGCGTGGTTTTACAGGGCGCAGGCAAGAATAGCTACTAACAATATTGCCGGAGCCAGAAAAGATCTCGAAATGGCGCTTATTATAAAGCCTGGGTTTGAGGAAGCCAAGGAGTTATTGATGAAATTAACCACTGGAAAGCAAAAATTATAAATGTACATTGGCCATCAGCCAATAATTTATAATTCAAAATTCAAAATTCAAAATTTCTCATTCCCTACCTTTGCACCATGATTTCAGTTTCACATCTCTCGATCCAATTTTCGGGTTTTTATTTGTTTAATGATGTTTCCTTTCTTGTACAAAAGGTTGACAGGATAGGTTTAACAGGTAAGAACGGGGCCGGAAAGTCCACTTTGCTTAAAATTTTAGCTGGCTTGCAGGAGCCTGAAAAGGGGGAAATAGCCAGGCCTAATGAACTAACCCTTGGTTATCTGCCGCAGGAAATGTTGCACCAGGACGGCAAAAATGTGTTTGAAGAAACCCTTTCTGCCTTTGAAGATATATTGAAACTGGAACTGGAAGTGCACCGCATCAGTGATGAAATGGGCAGCCGAACCGATATTGAGTCGAAAGAATATCACGACCTGATGGTAGCATTCAATGACGCCAATGAGCAGTTTGCTATGCAGGGTGGGTATTTGCTGGAAGGCGAAACAGAGAAGATATTATTGGGACTGGGCTTTAGCCGCGAAGATTTCACACGCCAAACGAGCGAGTTCAGTGGCGGCTGGCGGATGCGTATAGAACTTGCCAAGATATTATTAAGGAAGCCGGACGTTATCCTGCTCGATGAGCCTACCAACCACCTTGATATTGAGTCAATACAATGGCTGGAGCAGTTTTTGAAAAATTATAATGGCGCTATTGTCCTTGTTTCTCACGATAAAGTATTTCTTGATACTATCACCAACAGGACCATAGAAATATCCCTCGGCAAAACGTATGACTATAAGGCATCTTATTCCAAATATTTGGAGATGCGGGCGGAGCGAAGGGCATTGCAAATGTCTGCCTACGAAAACCAGCAAAAACAATTAAAAGAAACTGAAGACTTTATTGACCGTTTCCGTGCCAAAGCCACCAAAGCCCGCCAGGTGCAAAGCCGGGTAAAATTGCTTGATAAAGTAGAGAGAATTGAAATAGAAGACGAAGATAATTCTGCCATGCACTTTCGTTTCCCAGAACCTCCGCGTTCCGGCAAGGTAGCCGTATCTTCCACCGGATTAAGTAAATGGTATGGTGAAAAAGAAGTATTGCGCGACATTAGTTTTGAAATTGAGCGTGGCGACCATGTGGCTTTTGTAGGAAAAAACGGGGAAGGAAAATCCACCTTATCGAAAATATTGGCTGGCAAAGAGCCCTATACGGGCGAACTTACTTATGGGCACAATATCCATATCGGTTACTACGCGCAAAATCAAGCTGAAACGCTCAACAGTAACAAAACTGTTTTTGAAATAATAGACGATGCTGCTACGGGTGAAATGCGCTCGAAAGTGCGTTCATTATTAGGAGCATTTTTGTTTAGCGGCGAATCGGTGGATAAAAAAGTAAAAGTGCTTTCAGGCGGGGAAAAATCAAGGCTGGCGCTGGCAAAACTGCTGCTTGAACCGATAAACCTTCTCATCATGGATGAGCCTACCAATCACCTCGATATGCGCTCTAAAGACATATTGAAAGAAGCGCTGATGAACTATACCGGCGCATTGGTTATCGTATCTCACGACCGTGATTTTTTGCAGGGATTGACTGACAAGGTATTTGAGTTTAAAAACAAAACGATCAGGCCGCATTTAGGTGATGTATATGAATACCTGAAAGCGCGAAAGATAGAGAACCTCAGCGAACTGGAGCGCAACCAAAGCGCAAAATCCGCTGCCGCCGAACAAAAAAAAGTGGTTGAAAAGGCCCCTGAAATGAGCCGGGAAGAGAAAAGGCAAGTTGATAATAAGGTCAGCAAAATAGAAAAACAAATTACTGCCATTGAGGCCAAAATAGAAAAGAGTGAAGCGGAAATTGCCGCTATGGAAATAAAACTGGCTGCGGCTGAAAACTACCAGGAAACCTATAAAAACTACCAAACCATTCAATACCGCCTGCAAACCGAAATGAAAGAATGGGAAAAACTGAACAGTGAACTGGCGGATGTGAAAAGGTAGGTTTTAGGTGTTGGGTCATAGGTTTTAGGTTATAGCCCTGAAAGGGCGTAATCCATCAGCGTTGGGTATAGCCCAACGTTTTTAGGTTTTAGTAAAGTAGAAATAAAATGCGCTTAATTAAAGTCTTTTCAAAGCAATCAAAGTCGCTATTACGATCAACCGCCCGTGCACATCGTCATTGCGGAAAAGCCTTATCCTGCAATTGCTTAATCACATCTTTTGCAGGCTTTATCCGCAATCCCCTGAATAGAAGGATTGCAAATGCGGTGTTAAAGGTCTTGAGGTTCTTTGCAGGAGGGGATTGCGGATATTTTTTTGAAGGAATTTTCGTACATTTTATTGAGCCTTACAACGCAAAAAAATTCCGCAATGACGGCGTTGTTAGGTATTATTGCACCTTTTTTACAGCCTGTTTTCTTATCGTATGTACCTCCTTATACGCCCAGGACACCACCCACAAATTCAACCGCTATGATTCCCTGCGCGGCTACCTGAACCCCGCCCGTAGCTGTTATGAAGTTACTTTTTACGATCTCAATATCACCGTAAACCCTGACAAAAAAGAAATTTCCGGCAGCAATACTATTTATTTTAAAGCCCTGAAAGACATGGATTCTATGCAGGTGGACTTGTTTAAGAATTTGTTGGTGGATAGTGTACTTTTATTCGTACATGATAACCCAATTAAGCTAGATAATCATATTGATTATAATATTTTTGATCAATCGTTTTATAGGCGTGATAGCAATTGTATATTTATTTTTACTGGTAAAGGTTTAGCTAAAGGATTTAACTTTAAAATCAAAATCTACTATCACGGCCACCCCATCGAAGCGACAAACCCGCCGTGGGATGGGGGATTTGTGTGGAAGAATGACTCCAATGGCAAGCCCTGGGTTACTGTCGCCTGCGAAGGGGTAGGGGCAAGCCTATGGTGGCCGTGCAAAGACCACCTGAGCGATAAACCTGATAGCATGCGTATTACCTGTGCCATGCCTGCCGGGCTTTTCTGTAAATCAAATGGGCGGTTCCGAAAATTCAGGAATGTACCGGGGCCTGATAATTATATTTCTTACGAATGGTTTGTGAGTTATCCGATCAATACGTATGATGTTACTATCAATATCGGGGACTATACACATTTATCATACTTGTATTATTCTAAAGTGGTAGATGAACTGGACCTTAATTTATATTTCCTCCAGTACCATGCACAGCAGGCTGAAGACCATATACGTGAGGTGTATGACATGATGCAGTGCTATGAAAAGTATTTCGGGCCCTACCCGTTTAAAAGAGATGGGTATTCGCTCGTAGAAACGCCTTACTGGGGGATGGAGCACCAGGGCGCCATAGCGTACGGCAACAATTTCAAACTAAATGAATATGGTTTCGACTTCATCCTCATCCATGAAACCGCGCATGAGTGGTTTGGCAATTCGCTAAGCTGCAATGACCAGTCTGAAATGTGGCTGAACGAGTCTTTCGCAACCTATGCAGAGGCTTTGTATGTAGAATATTCACAGGGATATAAGAAATCAGTTCAATACCTGCTTGAGCAAAAGCAGCAGATTGTAAACCAGGTTCCCATGATCGGGCCACGCGATGTAAATGCTTACCAGCGAAGCGATAATGATATATATTACAAAGGCGCATGGATGTTGCATACCCTCAGGACTATGATCAGTAATGATTCGCTCTGGTTTAAGATCATATACACCTACGCCACAAAAAATGCCTATTCAATCGTTACCACCGATACCTTTATTAATCTTGTAAACCGGATGACCGGAAAAGATTACCGACCGTTTTTCATACAGTATCTGACCAAAATCCAACCACCAAGGCTGGCCTATACTCTTGAGCAGGTTGGTAATGATGTGAGGTTTACATTTCATTTGCAGGCTGACGTTGCTGGATTAGAAATATCCCTGAAGGTAGAAATGGAAGACGGACATATAGTTCCTACTAAATTAACTTCTAAGGAAGACAAAATAATATTCCAAAATACCAAACTATCCCAAATTCATGTGGATGATTTGTTGTTTACTATTCAAAAATCGAAGGATGGTGGGTGACAAGCCCTGAAAGGGCGAAATCCATTAGCGCAGGGTGTAGCCCTGCGTAAGAAGGCTCGGATGGCTCAATAGCGTATGGTTTTAGCCATACGTTAAAAGTAATAGAGTTACCTCGTCAATTTCACCGCCTGCCGTCCTTCCGGCGTGGTAACAGTCATAATATAAATACCATGCGCTATGCCTGGCACATACAGGTTTGCATTTTGTTGCTCTGAGAATGTTTCAGAGGTTATTTGTTTCCCTGCCATATCATACAGGTCTATTTGTCCGCTTTCAGGATTAGTAAACTGTACAATGATCAGGTTATCCTGCGAAAAATAACGGCTTATTACATTGTAATTATTAGCCCTTACCGGTTGAATAGAGGTCTTGTAGTAGCTGTCCGGCAATATCTTATGCCTTTGAAATGGAACGACTATTTCAGGAACGTCCACGCCGCCATACACAGTACTGTCTGCCTTCATAATAAGCTCGGCAGCCTGTGGCATGGTTTCATACCTGAAAAAAGAATAAAACATTTCAAAATCGATCATATCCATTCTTTCCCTGCCAATGGTATCCTGCGCTTCCATCATTGTACCGGCCCAGATGGTTCCGGCATCCCATTTATCTCCTGCGTTTTCATAGCCTATGATAGAATCCGGATAGATCATTTGCGTAACACATGTCCTGCCAGACCAGCCATATTCAGGGCCATTTACATCAGGGTTTACGCCATTTACACTGGCAAAAGGGGTATCTACCAGCAGCCAGTTATTATTATGGCCGTCCCAGTTGAAGAGTTCCTGCCAGTGAAAGGTACTTATAGCTTTGGAATAGCCACAGGCTATATAGTCGCTGCTGCCTTCATCCATGGCCATCCTGTCAGCGCCATACAAGGCGGTGTTTGGAGCAGCAGAAAACCCGAAAGAATGGGTATATTCATGGATGCAAACATCAGCATCTTCGGCATCAGGCACGCCTCCGGTGCCTATGATCAATTGCATAGGGTCCGAATTAAAATAGGAATTATCAGCGCCGTCATCAGAATTTGCATCCACAGGCAATTGCGTATTCATAAGGCCGGTATAGCCAAGGGAACGCACATAAGAATGCAGCCTGTTTATCTGGAAATACACGTTCACGTCCCTGAAATAAGAAGCATCGTAATGCCAGATGGTATCATTATTCACTACTTCATACCAGTTGCCCCGATGGTAATTAAATTCGGGCGTGGCAGAATGGGCCGGTATGTAATTAGGGGGTAACAGGTCCTGCATGATCACGTAATCGTCCTGTAAATAAAAAGTATCCCCGATTTGGGTAACAGGGAAAGTAACCGAAACCCGCTGGCTGTCAAGGCATGCGTTATCGGAGTCGTCATGGTTGTTAAAACATACAGGGTCATTGTAAACAGACCCGCTGGTAGTAAGTGGGTCAGGGAAAAAAACCATGCCTTTGGCTGTCGTGTCCTTGTAAGTGATTCTTTCTTCTAAATTCTGGCTATAAAGTTGGGTATAATTGATTGAATATACCCTGAGCTGGTGCACCCTGTTATCAGCCGAAGCAAAAGTAACCTGGTAGGCAGGTACCGGATTGTTAAATGAGTCGATAAAGAATATCTTTTTACTTGTAAAATGTTCGCTGGCAAGTATTTGATATAGCCTGCCCCGATCAGGCGCCGGAAAATTTCCAGAAATATTCCAGTTGTTTACCGGAATTGTTTTCGTAGAAACACAGAAGATCTTATTGCTATTTTCTACGTTTATTTTTACCTGAGAACTGAATATCTCTATGCTGTCATACGCCTGGTAAAAAGAAATATGATAGCTGTAAGGGCTTGTATTATAAACCTCCAGGTTTATTCCTGAATGGGGGGCCTGCAGGACCGGCAGTTTAGTGATTAGGTATTGCCGGGCCGCTGTAATCCGTGAACTCATTGATGTATCAGCTACCGGCAGTGTGCCGGTTGAAAAATCAGCCTGTGCATTAGCAGAAAGCCAGGTACTTATTGGATGCGGAGGAGGAAGGGCGACATTTTGTCCACCAGATGCAAGAGGTAAAAAGGCAAGAAGAGAAAGAAAGCAGTAAAACTTCATGGTTCAGATATTAAAATTATTACTTTTTAATAGTTCATAAGTATTGTCTTTTTCAGTTGCAGCAATTTCTATGCTAAAAAAGCAATTATCGCCGAATATTTGTTCCTTTACAGGTAGCTTATGTTGTTTGAAAAACTCCATCAATCTGGGCATTTCTTCATAGCTTACAGACAAATGTACAATAATTTTCTCATAATCTTCTACTATTTCCGCATTTTTTAGTGCGTCTTCTGACGCGGTTTTATAGGCGCTTACCAAACCTCCCAGGCCTAATTTCGTGCCTCCAAAATAACGAACCACCACTAAAAGTACATTAGTTAGGTCAAGGCTCCTGATCTGTCCAAGAATAGGCGCACCGGCTGAATGAGTGGGTTCTCCCGCATCTTGAGCTTTGGAAATTGCTTTATCCGCCCCAAGTATATAAGCATAGCAAACATGCCGGGCTTTATGGTGTTCTTTTTTTATTTCTTCTAAGATCGCCCTTATTTCAGCCTCGTTACTAACGGGATAAGCTAATGATATGAATTTACTGCCTTTTTCTTTGTACTCCCCATTTGCAGGTGCGGCTATGGTCTTGAATGTAGGAGGAGAAGCCATATTAACTGAAATTGATAGATAAACTAATCAATAATATAGCCCCGGCGGCAAGAGCCAAACCAATGGCGTTCTGTCTATTGATCTTTTCCCTGAAAATAATGACTGACAGTACAGTTGAAACAGCCACAATACCTACGCTATTCACCGGGAAAAGGACGGAACCCTGTATTTTTGCTTTTATGAGTGCGAAAAGAAATAGATAAAGCGAAAGGAAATTGCATACCGCAAGCAATAATCCCCAAAGAATATTTTTTAGTTTAAAAAGCGCTTTTAACTCGCTTCTGCTAATAAAAGTCCATACAAGCCCGCCTATAAACGCCCCTGCATAAATACATGTGATAAAATCATTTATAGTATTCTCCGTTATAAAATTCTGTTCGAAATATTTCAGTGAGACGTCTATACCCCCAGTTCCAAAAAAGGCGAGAAGGGGAATGAGTATATTCTTTTCTTTCTTAATGAAATCTTCTTCCTGTGGCAATTCATTTTTCTTTTGAAAAACGGTAAAATATATGGAAACGCAGGCAAGGATTATACCGGACGCTTTTAAAATATTCACTTTATCGCCCAATAAAACAATGGAATAGGTAGCAGATATAACCAGTGACATCCGGGATACGATCGTAGCGCCCGATACTCCAAGTATGGCTGTGGTTTTGTTTAGCAAAATAAAAATGAAAACAAAGGCAAGCCCTAATATACTGCTGTAAATATATAATGATGGGGGATTTGCATATAAATGCGCCGGAATATCGTTTCCCCATACCGCTAAAGAAATGATGGTAGAGAAAAAATAATTGATAATAATAACAGGGAAGGACTCAACTTTATATTTGTCAAACGCCTTGAAAATAAGGTATAAAGCAGAGGTAAAGAGGATACTTATGGCGAGAAACAGCATATTCAGTTTACCACAGATTCACAGATTTAAAAATTATTCTTTAAGTTATAATCTGATAATCAATGGCGATTTTTCTGCGAAATTAGGTTAAAATTATATAAGCTTCCCAGCCTGGATTCAAGCAAGTACGGCGTTTTTAAAGTTTAATCTGTGAATCTGTGGCATTTTTTCTAAGAATGTTTTTCCTGCCAGGCCTCCAATGCTTCTGCCACTACGAATGCGCTACCGGTAATTAAAATAAAATCATCTGGACTGGCTTTTTTCAAGGCTGCTTCCATTGCTTTTACAACCGTTTCATATGCTGAACCCTGTACTCCTGCTTCTTTTGCTAAGAAATATAAACTATTCACATCCAGTGCGCGTGGCAAACCCGGCTGACAAAAATAATAAGTGGCATTTTTGGGCAATAAAGAAATGGCCTTAGATATATCCTTATCCTTCACCATCCCGAAAACAATGTGAAGGGTTGAATATTTTAAAGACAGGGCCTGTTCAAAAACAACCATAAGCCCAGCTTCATTATGCGCTATATCGCAAACCACCAAAGGATTGTTTTGTAGAATCTGCCATCTGCCCATGAAGCCAGTATTTTTAAGCACATTTTCAATGCCAAAATGAATTATAGAATCTGTTAACCTCACCCCTGGCCCCTCTCCAAAGGAGAGGGGGGCAAAAGTCGTCTCCTTTGGAGAGTATTTAGGTAAGGTTAATAAACCTTCAGTATTTAAAATTTCAGATGACTTCATCACAGTAATAATATTCTCTTCCTGGTATTTTCCTGCTAAAGCTGATTTCAGGTGGATGGTTTTATTATTTTGTTTATCAGTATATTCTGCTTCAATAAATCCATCTTTATATTTAATGCTTAATGGAGAATAATATTCATCAGCATAATAGATTTCAGCACCCTTCTCTTTGGCTTTATTGTCAAAGACTTGTTTTATTTCCAGTTGGGTTTTGCCAATAACAACGGGTGTTTTTTCTTTGATTATCCCTGCCTTTTCTCCTGCTATTTCCTGCAAAGAATTACCCAAAAGGTTTTGATGGTCGTAAGAAATATTGGTAATGATACTTAGGATAGGATTGATGATATTTGTGGAATCGAGCCTGCCGCCCAGGCCAGTTTCTATTACAGCAATGTCCACCTTTTGCTCTGCGAAATACTCAAAAGCCATGGCTACCGTTACTTCAAAAAAAGATGGCTCTATTTCCTCAATTAGCGGTTTTATTTTTTCTATAAACTGCACCACAAAATCTTCGGAAACCATTTCACCATTTATCTTTATCCTTTCCCGAAAATCCAGAAGGTGAGGGGAAGTGTAAAGCCCTGTTTTATATCCGGCTTCCTGCAGAATAGAGGACATGAAATGGCTTACTGAGCCTTTGCCGTTGGTCCCAGCTATGTGGATGGTTTTAAAACTGTTTTGCGGATTTCCCAGCGCGCCGCATAGGGCGATGGTATTGTTCAGGTCAGCCTTGTATGCCGCAGCTCCAATGCGCGTAAACATCGGCAGGCGGGAGTAAAGGTAGTCAAGGGTGGATTGGTACAAGGTAATTAAGTTATTTGGTGAGGAATTTACCATGAAACCAGCTTAATACCTTCTACATATTGAAAATGCTTGTCGTTTGTAATAAGTGTCATATCAAACTGTTTTGCCTGTGCAGCAATCCATATATCGTTATTGGGAATAGGAGTACCGTTAGTTTTTAATTGCGCTTTGATTTGACCATAGCAATCGGCAGTAGTAAAATCTGGATAAATTATAATTGATATTTTTATTAAATTTGTTACCGATTGTAAATTTTTCTCTTTCCGTGAAGACTTATATGCACCATAGAGTAGTTCACCTATTACAAAAAACGGGATATTAATTATTTGCAGTTTAGCAAAACCTTCCGATTCCGCCGGACTGTTATCTAATGCCCGTATTATGGAATTCGTATCAATAAGACAATTACTTCCAACTATCATAATCAATAGTTTCGCAGCCATCTTCAATAATGCGTATCATTTCTTCGCCATCCTCCTTGCTTATTGAGCCAATCAGCTTAACCCACGGCTTTTCATCAGCTTTTTTAGCGGTCTTTGGCCTGGTTTTTCTTTTGGCTTTCAATACTGATTCCATTGACGCGATGAGGTTTTCATCTTTGGTAAGTATAATCTGCTCTATGCACTGCAATTTTCTTTCCTGTATAGTCATTTTTTCCAGCTTTGAAGTTTAAGTGCAAATATAAATGATTTTAAGAGGTTTTGGGTTCCATTAAGAAGCGCCCCAATCCATGTAAAACATAGGCAGGCGGGCGTAAAGGTAGTCAAGGGTGGATTGGTACAATGGTTATTATATTATTAAGTTATTAAACCGGGGTTCTCATGTGGTTTATTCCAAAAACCAATTTGCCTCCGGATCCATACTGGTATTTAGAACACCGAGGATGATTATAGTTTGGTCATGTTCATTTATAATATAATGTATCAAATAGGGGAATTTATGCGGCTGAATACAGCGCACCTCATTGTATTTTATTGCATGAAAAGGCGATTTTCTTAAACGGCTTATGCTGCTTTTTACTTCCGCATGAAACCGCTTACCAAGCCCCTTCTGCTTGCTTTTATACCAGTTTATCCCATCCTGAATATCAGCTTTTGCTTTTGATGAGAGAAGTATATGCCAGGCCATTATTCGGTTATAAAGTCATCCTTTACCTTATCCCAATCAAGGAGCTTTTCTTTGCTAATTGTTTTTAATCGTTCCCTGATAATTTTTTTATGGTGTTCAGGCACTGTTTTTACCTCTTCATCTATCTTCACATAGCCTAATTGCTGCATGAGCTGCATAAAAAAAGGGAAGTTATTGTCCGGTATTTTGAGTGTTATTTCTTTCATCTGCAAATAATCAAATTTAAGTCCCTGCAAATATAATTAATAAGCTGCAAGTATAAATAGTTCCGGGAGTGATGAATGTATACAAAATGTCTACATGCTTTTTATTAAAGAAAGTTTTCTCCTTTCACTATCAATTTTTAGTATTAAGTGATTGATTAATGTATCATTCTTAAATTCATTGGTTTTTTTTACTAAATGATATACATAACCTGAATTTAAAAACTCCTTCTCTGAACTTAAATTATTAATTCTAATAAATTCATCAATAATTATTTTTGTGTCCCCGTTACGCATATCTAACAAATTATATCCTTGGTGGTCATTAGAAATATGATAGACATATTGTTTCAATAATAGAATTGTAACCCATCTTTCCTTTGTATAATTTGACACATTCTTAAATATGTTCGACAAATCATATTTTTTAAGCGAATCATTAATACCAATGGAAAGGTCAATTTGTGTTTGTGTATAATTAACAACAAATCTTTCAAATTGACTGCTATCTTTAATCGTATTTGAATCGCTTTCAGCCTTGCAATTTACTTTAACGGCGATTTGTTGGCTGTCTACTGGTTTTATTTTATTTTGACTGCATGAGGCAAATAGAAAAATAAGACTTACTTTGATATGTGATAGTTTGATAAATGAAGATTGATTCATGGTTAACTGTTAGATGACCCAAGTCCTTCCATTAATAACTTTAAATTAGTTCAGCCCAAAATTATAAGTTATGTGCCCCTGCTGAATATCGGCGGCATCAGGGTTTTTCGTAAATTTTGCTTTCCTGGCAGCGTTTTCAGCCTTGGTTATCAGGGTCTGGTCGAGGGTAGTAGAGCCTTTCACGCCACCGCGCGCCTGCACTACATTACCATCCCTGTCCACGCCAATTTCAACCACTACCTTACCGGAGAGTTGCGAATTATCCTGTGGTATGGGTATTGCAATTTTATCCCTTCCTTTTAAGTCCCACCCGAAACCATTACCATTACCGCTTCCGGGGCCATTGCCAGAACCGCCGGTACCATTAAGACTGCCATTTGGACTTCCGTTAGGGCTGCCCTGGTAGCCGGGTGTGCTGCTGTTTCCTTGACCATTTCCTCCGCCTGTGCCTAAACCGCCTTTATGATTTCCACTGAACAAACTACCTGGGTCGGGTTTGCGTGCAGGTGGTGTCGGAACTGGCGGGGCTGGAGTTGGAACTGCGGCAGGTCTAGTAACAACTACCGGCTTTGTTACAGGTTTTATAACCGGAGTGACTACCGGTTTTACAGGCTTAGCTTTTGTTATTTCAGGGGCATCGGGGTCGTTTTCAACTGGAGAGGCTTGAGGGGCAGGCTGAGGCGGAGCCGGTGGGGTTGGGGTTGAAGATGCTGCCTTCATTCCTCCTGTAACATCCATACTACCGCTACCAATGGCATCACTACCAAGGATAATGTCCATGCCGTCAGGAGAAGATACAAGCGGGGGATCGTTAGGTGGAATAAAATAAAAAATACATTAGAAGAAACAGTAAGGCAGTAATTAGCGTAGTTAAAGCAGCTGATTGTCTCCTTGCTTTGGCATCCAGAATATCCTGGCTGCCTGCTTCCCTTAATATTTCCTTGTATTTAGATTCGCTTTGCATACCACTAAAAGTTTAAATTTTTTTGCCACAAAGGCACTAAGAAAAAATAACTTAAATTCTTTTCCAATATTTTTATGCTTTATCTCATTAGCAGTAAGAACGTTTTAGAAAGTTTATTTATTTCTTTGAATTCTTGCTTTGTGTCTTTGTGGCAAAATTTACTCTGGTTGTGTAGCCAAAATCACTTTGGCATTCAGTTTTTTACCTATTACCATTACACGCACTACATCATCAATGGGCACAGTACGGTCGGCATTTATAACAACTACAGGTTCTTTTAAATTCGCCAGGGCCTTTTGCAGGCCGTCAGCAAGGCTATTCTTATCTATAGGAATTTTATTGATGTAGAAATTCTCCCTTGCATCAATATTTATAGTAATGTTCTTATTTACAACCGCTTTATTGGTTGCTTTCGGTAGCATCAACTTAATGACATTCGGGTTTACCAGGGTAGAGGTTATCAGGAAGAACAACAACAGGAAAAACATGATGTCATTCATCGCAGAGGCGTTTACCTCATAAGGCGTCCTGTTTCTTGGCCTGATGTTCATGCAGTAGGTTCAGTTAGTAGGTCAACAAAGTCTATAGCATTTGATTCCATTTTAAATATTTGCCTGTCAACCATCAATACTATAGTATGGTAGGCAAGGTTTGCAAAAATCCCGACAATCAGGCCGGCGGCGCTGGTGATCATTTTCACATATAAACCGCCGGATATTACGTCAATGCTTATATCTTTTGTCTGAGATATATTATAAAATATAGTAATAACCCCGGCAATGGTACCAAGAAACCCGAACATCGGGGCAATGCCAGATATAATACCCAGGATACTCAGGTTTTTTTCAAGGCGGTAAACTTCCAGTTTACCACCGCTTTCGAGGGCGCGCTCTATATCATCTATGGGTTTACCGATTTTGCGGAGGCCTTTGTCAAGGATGCGTGAAACAGGTGTGTTTTCTGCTTTGCAAAGGTTACGCGCTTCTTTTATATTGCCATCCTGCACAAGATCCTGTATCCTGTCCATAAAATTGGGGGTTATTTTAGCAGAACGCGTTACAACGATTAACCTTTCAATAAATATATATATTGCCACAATGAGCAATATTATCAATGGCAGCATCAGCCAGCGGCCTTTTAATATAAGGTCGAGCAATGACATGCTTGTTTCATTGGCTGTTGCTGCGTTTGCAGCATGGGCAGTGTCCTGCACTGTTTGCTGGACCTGTAAGAAAATTAATCCAAATAAATTCATTTTACCATTTTAGGATCCAGGCTTGCTGGTTTTCCTGTATTTTAAGTTTATTAAGTTGCCCGGCTGCACTTGTGCTATCTGCCTCTTTTACATAAGAAACGTTGAAGAAGCCGTTTGAATTATGCACGATTTGAGATTTATATCCTTTTTGTTCAAGTTCTTTTGCAAATTTCTTCGCATTGCTTTGAATTTTAAACGAACCGCCCACTACATAATATGCACCTGATGAAGTCTTTACCTGCGTTGAAGTTGCAATATTTGACGACTGAGCGTTTGTTGTTTCCGGTTCAGGGGATGCAGTTGGACTTGCTGAATTAATTGCTATAGTTTCAGGTTTCAATGCCGATACTGCTGCAAGGAATGTATTGTTTTCTACAGTTTGTGCAGGTGTAGTTAAAATATTTGCAGTTTCAGGCTGCAAAGCAGCAGCTGCTGCCAGAAAACTATTGTTTTCAGAAGGGGGCAGTGGCGCCTGGGTAATTTCCGGAACCACTTTATCAGTATAAGCAACCGGAGGCGTTGGGTGCAAATATGTTTGAACTTGCGGTGCAATAAAGAAAGCAAGTATGGCAATGGCCGCAGCAGCAAGCCCGCCATAAACCCATCCACGGCTTATTTTCTTTACCTTTATTTCATTTTCATGATGAGAGACAAGTTTCAGCTTCTTTTGGTCTGCCTTATCCGCCTCAAATAATTGTACATTGGTAAGTCCAAATGAATTGTGAAACTGCAACCCGGTTTCAACCGGCGCAAACTGCCATTTGTTTTCATTATTAAGGCTGAAAAAACCAATTCCTCCTATTTCAAGAGATTTTTCTTCTTCCAGTCTTTTTTTCCAGGTATTTACTGTTTCGTCAATTTTGGTTTGAGCCTGCCGGAAAGTTTCTTTTGTCCGCTCAGCCAAAAAATGACTAAGTAAACCGTCGTTCCTGTCGAGGCCGCGGTTGAAAATAATACCGATTTTTGGTGGGGCTATTTCGCGCTTTTGAGTGAGGATTTTTGCCGGTTCTTTGTGCGCAAGGAAGCCTCCGAAACCCGGAACTATCACACAGTCATTGGTGCGGAGCAAATCAATAATATAACCTTCAATCATTTGCAATCCTTACGTTTTCCTTAACAAAGTGCAATAATAGGGCTTTTTCGGGGTAATAGTATAATTTTTTATTAACAATAACAGGTAAAAGTGTGGAGAAGGGCCGCCAGCGAAAGTGGTAAGCTATGAAGGTAAATGTTATTTAACGTCAGTTCGAAATAAGAAACGGCTTCCTTATTCATTATACATGAAAAACCCCTCTCCGGCTCTCCCCAAAGGGGAGAGAGTCAGCATTTTTTCAAGCCCTGAACGAATTCCAAGCACTGGAATAAAGTCTCCCCTTCGGGGAGATTTAGAGGGGCTGAAAATCAAATAAATATGACATACGTTATCCCGCCTCACGTTATCTGCCCAAAAACTCCTTGTATCGGTCTCCTGCCGCCTCAATAGCTTTATGGTGGGCTTTAGTGAATGGGATAAGGGGATTGGTTTCTATCGAAATTGTATTTTTCTTTAAGACAGGCTTCCATGTACCCGCTATTCCTCCATCTATTATGATTGCGGGCTTAAGGCCATGGCTTGTATGTGGAATATGAACTGCGTCAAGCGCTGCACTACGGTCTTTATAGGAAACGGTATATTCATCGAATGCAGGAAGTAAATAAACATCATTCTTTTGATTTTTTATAATAGTCTTATTTTCAGGCATCCAATAGGTGTTTCCATCAATTATTTCATTGTTAAGTTTGGTTTTAACTTCTTCAAGGCCTTTTTTAATGTCCACAATTGCCAGGCCGCTCCACCATCCAAAATCCTGCGCCGTAGCCGGGCCGTGGCTTGTAAAATATCTTAATGTTAGCTTTGCCAATGCTTCTTCATAGGTTAAGGGTTTTGTTGCGGGCACCCTGTCGTCAAATAAAGCATAAGTGAATTGTTTGTCTTTTTTGGCGCCATTACATATTACCATATCCAATTCGGCCTCCATCAATATGTGCACAAAGCGTTGCTCGCCAGTATCAATACCAGCTTCTTGCAGGGCTTCCATTGTTTCCTGGCGGGTAAGTTGTTTGCCCTGCAATGCTTTGGCAAGGGCATCATTGCATCGGGCAAGAATGGCGCTTGTCAAGCCAAGTTGCCTCCGGCGGCCAGCGCTGTATGCCTTTATTCTTGGGGCAGTAAGCGCAATCATCCATCGTATATCTTTCGGAGTAACAAAATGCCAGGTAGGCCGCAAAACATGGGTGCGAAGGATACTCCCTTTAGCAATTGCTTTTTCTATCGCTGCATCAGTACCGTTTTGCATTCGCTGCCCGACCGCCCATTTCGCGCCTGCATAGTCCTGTGCCTGAACTGCCCCCATCCACTTAACTACTTCATCGGGGTTTTTAAAGGCTGAGCCTGATAATTTTTGGTTGTTTAAACGTAGGGAAGCAATTTCTGATGGAAGCATATATTGTTAATTAACAATCATATATGTATTATTATTTGCGACATTGATTAAAAATAAGCATTGCTTTGCCAATAAAATCACTCCTAAAGTACCTGTAATTTGTATACCAAGTGACTTAGCAACTTTTCTGCCTTCCTGCTCATCAATCAGCAGCGTGCAGTTTTTTTGTTCAAGCGCCAGTGCTATAGCACTGGCCTCTCCTCTATCTAAACTGTTTTCAAGGGTATTCTGATATTGTTTATTCAGCACTTCTTTTATAGAAATCCATTCCGGGAGTTTTTTCCCGTATTCAATTGCGATTTCGGAAGTAATATAAATTTGACCAAATAATTCAGGAAGTAGACGTAGCTGCCCTATATTTTCAAGAACAATAATACAGGAAGTATCAGATAATACTATGTTTTGCATTATTTATATCTGATTCCAGTTCCTCATTTGTTAAATGAAACAGGCTGGCGCCATATTTCCCCATAGACTCAATAAACTCACGCCTGGATATGCCAACCATTTTTGCGGCCTGGCCTGTTGTGATTTTCCCCCTTTCATAGAGCTGGCATGCCAGTATCATTTTGGCCTCTTTTTCATCAACATCGGCCCCAACCGGAAGATTTATTTTAATGGCCTTTGTTTGTAACATATTAATTTAGTTTGTTATTATAACCCTTCTCATTTATAAACAGTTCAAAATTAGTATAAATCACTTAAACTCTTCCGTCAGCAACTGCATCTCCATCACCGGGGATATTTTTCCATACAGGATATTATACACCGCATCCAGGATGGGCAGTTTTATGCCAATATTGTCTGAAATATGTTTTAGCGCCAGGGTAGCATAATATCCTTCTGCTACCATGTTTAATTCAAGGATGGCAGATTTAATTGTGTAACCTTTTCCGATCATCACTCCAAAAGCACGGTTGCGGCTAAACTGCGAATAGGCAGTAACCATAGTGTCCCCCAGGTAGGCAGGGGCAAGGATATTGCGGGCGCCGACTTTTACTTTTTTCAGGAATAGCTCCATTTCGTGCATGGCATAGGAAATCAAAACAGCACGGAAATTATCGCCGTAGTCAAGCCCAACGCTAATACCTGCTGCCAGCGCATAGACGTTTTTAAGTACAGAAGCATATTCTGTGCCTATTATATCTTCATTCGCCATCGTTTTCAGGAAGCGGCATTCAAACAGGGTTGAGGTTTTCTTTGCAAGTTCCACATCCGTTGAAGAAAATGTCAGATAGGAAAGCTTTTCAGAGGCTACTTCTTCCGCATGGCATGGGCCGCTGATATTGATTATTTTGTCGTAAGGGATATTAAACTGCTGGTGAAGATATTCCGAAACGAGCAGGTTTTCGGGCTGAATGATGCCCTTGATAGCTGATATTACATTTTTACCTTTAAAATCATCTTCAGTTAGTTCATTCACTGTGTCCTTAAAATAAGCCGAAGGTACGGCAAGCAGCACCCATTCGGCATCATTTATGATATGCGGCAAATCATGGCTGATATGTGTAGGTGGCAAGTCTATCTCTACCGAACTAAGGTATTTTGGGTTGTGGTGGTATTGGCGGATATAATCCACCGTTTCCGGCCTATGCACCCACCATTTAATATTTTGCTTGTTAATGCCAAGCAATTTAATCAGCGCCGTAGCCCAACTGCCCCCGCCTATGACGCTTATTTTATGCGTTTCGTATTCTTTCAATTTTCGTTTTATCTTTTAAAAACTTGTTATAAAGGAAGTAGAAGGTCAAAGATGTAATGATATAAGATGAGATAATATAAATATAAATTCCGTTACCCCGCAAACTCCAAAAAGATGAATAATCAAAAGAATCGGCAAAAGGTTGAATAATATAAATGAGTATTAAAATTGAAACTATCAATACATAAACATAGTGTATTATATACAATGCCATTGGGCGGATTCGTAAACGAGGAAAAGGTAGTGTTAATAAAAAAAAAGTCAATGAATAAGCTAATCCACAAACAACCATCCCATAATAAAAAAAATAATCCGTTGTTAGGTTATAGGTAGTTGTAGATTGTACAAATAGCTCCATTATTTTCATTTTTTAATTTTAGCCTTATTAATTGTCAAAATCCATAAACCAACCCGTATTTTCTATGCAAATAGGCGTCAAAGTATTTGTAATCTAATTCTTCGCCGCATACTTTTTGGCAAATCTCCTGCGAAGTATAAATATGCCCGTATTGGTGGATGTTTTCATGCAGCCAATGAAGCAGGTGGCTGAACTCTTTATTTTCAATTTGTTTGTCAAGTCCCGGTATGGCCAAACTAGCAAAATGAAAAAACTGCGCTGCATAAAAACTACCTAATGAATAGGTAGGGAAATAGCCTATACTACCATGGCTCCAGTGGATGTCTTGCAGGATTCCGTCTTTGGCGGATGGTACTTCAAGGCCAAGATACTCTTTTATTTTTTGGTTCCATACTTTATCAAGGCCATCAACTTTATAGCTGCCATCAATTAAACCTTTTTCTATTTCATAGCGGAGCAAAATATGGAAGTGGTAAGTTACTTCATCAGAGTTAATCCTGATTAAATTTGGCTCTGAAATATTAATCGCTTTAAAGAAATCAAGGGCTTTGTGTTCTTTAAAATTGTCTGGGAAAAACTGCTGGAAAATGGACCAGTAGGCATTAATAAAAGGCCAGGATTTGCCAACATTATTTTCCCACAGCCGCGATTGCGATTCATGGATGGCGAGGGAAATAGCTTCGCCGGAAGGAAGGCCGTATTCCGAAGTCGGCAAGCCCTGCTCGTACATAGCATGGCCGGTTTCGTGGATTGTACCCCAGATAGATTCGGCAAGGTTGGTTTCGCTTACCCGCGTAGTAATTCGTGAATCTTGCGGGCTGAAACTTGTACTGAAAGGGTGGGCAGATAGGTCAATGCGGCCCGCGCTCCATTTATATCCTAAATCTGTAGCTATTACCCTGCATAGCTCCATTTGCTTTGTTTTATCAAAGGGGCCATTCAAGAGGCTTGTATCTGGTTGCTTATGGGTTTTTAGTTTATGAACGAATGCTGTCAGTTTTACTTTTACATCCGCAAATACCCGGTCAAGTTCTTTGGTCGTCAGACCCTGGTCGTAGTCGTCAAGCAAAGCATCATAAGGGTGGTCTTTATAACCAATAAGTTCTGCTTTCTCGCGGTGCATTTGTACTATTTTCTCGAGATAGGGTGCAAATACCTCATAATCATTTGCAGCACGGGCACGGATCCACGCTTCATAACTTTCTGAAACAAGCCTGCTTAGTTTGGTTATGAATTCCGTTGGGAGCTTTTTATCTCTTGTAATGATACGGAAAGACTCCTGCACATTTTTTTTCTCTTTAAAGGAAAGCGTGTCGTCATTTATCAGTTGGGCAATAACCTCTTCAAATTCTTTCGAAGTGCTTAGATCATGCAAAATACCCGATAAGGTAGATAATTGTTGCGCCCTGAAAGCAAAGCCATCAGGTGGCATATTTACTTCCTGGTCCCAACTTAAAACTGCAATGGCTGCATTTATGTCAGCAATTTTTGCTTTCAGCGCACGGTAGTGTTCGTAGTTTTTGTTCATATTCGGCACCTGTTATTATATCAAAGTTCAAAAGTAAGGAAATTAGGGAGAAGTGTAAATGAAAATGCCCGCTACATCATTTTATTACTAACTTATATGTTTTTTCATACCTTTGTTTTCTAAATAAGGGGACCATAAATGCTTAAAATCCGCAACACTATATATATAGTAATTTTTCAGCTATTAGCCATTTCAAATCTGCGGGCTGCTTTTGTTGATGCCAGGAATGATTCTTTTACTGTGACTCACTATGGCATTCACCTTGATATGTCACAATACGTCTCTCAAACTATCGCAGCTTATTGTGATGTCTCAATTAGCTCTAAAATTGCCGGGCTTGATAATATAGAACTGGAACTGTATAAGCTAAAAGTTGATTCCATAAAATCAGGCAATAAAGCCGTTGCCTATTTATATAACGACTCCCTGATTTATTTAGCTCAATCGCCCGCGAGGAGTAAAGGTGATACTTTTACTTATCGAATATATTATCATGGCGCCCCGAAGCAGGATCCCGGCAAATGGGGTGGTTTTTATTTCGGCGATGGTGATGGCGGCTATGGTTTCAATCTTGGTATAGGGTTGTACTCCAATCCACACAATATGGGGCGTGTGTGGTTTCCATGCGTTGATAATTTTATGGATAAGGCCCTTTTCGATTTTTACATAACTACAATTCCAACCCATAAAGCCTTTTGTAACGGCCTGCTTATGGATTCGTCGATGAATTCTTCTTATAATATGTGGCACTGGCAGTTAGATAAACCTATTGTACCATATCTTGCGAGTGTAGGCGCCAGCACTTATACCACCATGAAGGAAAAATATAATTCCATGAATGGCCCTATTGATATAGTGTGGGGGGTATTGCCTTCAGATACTTCGGCGGTGAGAGGAGCTTTCAGAAATATACAGGGGGCATTGTCAGGTTTTGAGAAAGATTATGGGCCATATCCCTGGCCACGAGTAGGCTATATGGCGGTGGAATTTAACAACGGAGCCATGGAGCACGCCTCCAATATCACTTATCCGCGGGCATTTATTGAAGCGGGAATATCTTACGAGTATCTTTGGGCTCATGAACTTAGCCATCAGTGGTGGGGCGACCTGATTACCTGCCATGATGCCACTGAAATGTGGCTGAATGAGGGTTGGGCGACATTTTCGCAGTCCATTTTCGAAGAGAATATTTATGGGCAGCATGCTTATGATTCTGCTACCCTGGCAAACCATTATATTACTATGCGATATGCGTGGGTAATAGATAGTACTTACAGGGCTATAAGCCCAATGCCTGTCAAATATACCTATGGCCCAACTGTTTACAATAAAGGTGCAGATGCCATTCATTCTTTGAGGGCTTATCTTGGCGATTCATTGTTTTTTGGAGGTATAAAGGGTTTCCTTAAAAAATATTCCTACCAAAGTGTTACTTCTCTACAGTTCGATTCATTTCTCTCTGCCTACACCGGCAGGAGCATGGATTACTTTTTTACGCCCTGGATATTTAGTCCTGGCTTTTGTCATTTTAACCTAAGCCAATTAAAAATTTCGGGAAACAAGGTTAGCTTCAATATCAACCAGGTTATCAAAGCCGCCCCTGCGCTTTATACCCAGGTGCCACTTGAAATAACAGTTATGGACAGCAACTGGCATACCTATATCAATGACATAATATGGAACAGCAATACAGCGCAATACAATTTTAATTACCCCGCCAATGTCGCGCTTATATCATTGAATATGAGTAATAAAATTAGTGATGCCGTAACAAGAGAACAGGCCGTCTTCAATAAAAAAACATCTTATGTTTTTCAAAATTCGTTAATGAATGTAACTGTTAACAGCCTCAAAGATTCGGCATTGTTTTTAGTGGAGCATCACTGGGTAACTGCCCAGCAAACGCCAAATTTATCGCACGATATAAGATTGGCAGACAGGTACTGGGTGGTGAATGGTATTTGGGATACTGCTTCCTTTGATGCCAGCGCTACTGTGTATTATGATGGCCGCACTTTCACCAATCCTTCTGAAGATGGAGAGGGCTATCTTGATAATGACCTGATACAGGAATCGGTAGATTCTATGAAGCTAATGTACAGGCATAATGATGATGACAATTGGGTAGAATATTATAATTATAAAATGACTGTTCTTGGCCCAATAGCTAATAAATACGGTTATTTTACAATATCACATCTTCAAAAAGGCCAATACTGTTTTGCTATGTCAGGTGAAATGGCGGGAGTTCAAAAAAAAAGCGCATCAAAAATAAATTTTGAGGTGTATCCAAATCCGGCCAAAGAGGCAATCAATGTCGTATTTCCTTCAAAAACAAATGTGCTTTCAATTCGTATGTATGATAACACCGGTAAGCAGGTATATTCAATGAACAATAATACATACAATAATGATTTTATAATACAAACCAGTACATTGAGTAGTGGAATGTATATACTTTATGTTCAAACCGATGAGGGAGAATCATCGAGGAATATTGAGATAATAAAATAGGTGATAGGTGTTTGGTTTGAGGTTTTAGAGTTAAAACTTTATCATTGTGCCTTCGCTGTAAAAATGGTTTATTTGTATATTGGTAATATATAAGTATTAATTTTGCGGCAAACATAGCATAATGCAAAACGACAAAGAAGAACTCAAACTTATCCATTTCCTCATAGAGGATATAAACCTCACCAAAAACCGTATTAAAAATGCAAATGAGCAAGCCATTGATATAGAAATAGACCTACTGAACCAGCAGGTATTGTCTTTATACAGTGCGTTAAAGCAATATAAAAATGCTTCATCTTTAAGATCAATTCCGGTTCCACCTATAGTTGAAAAAACGGAAGCGCCTATCCCGCCTGCACCTCAGCCAAAACCAGCAGAACAGCCGAGGGAAGAGGAGAAAAAACCTATAATAGTTGAAGCTGAAAAGCCTGTTGAATTAAAACCTGAGCCACAAAGCGCTCCTATAAAAGTGGAAGAAACAATGTTGCCTGAAGAAAAAAAGGCCACCGAACAAATACTGGAAATAAAGGAAATAGTAAAACCAGAGGCAATCAAAATTGAATACAATACTACGACCACGGAACAAGGACACGAAGAAAAAGCTGATCTGACCCTTAATCAAAAACTACAATCTAATTCCGAATCGCTTAATGATAAATTCGCCAAGCAGCACACTGTAAAAAATCTGAGCGATAAACTGAAGCTTAGCCCTATATCAGATCTGCGTTCCGGTATAAGCCTGAATCAGAAAGTAGCTTTCATTAAACAGCTTTTCGGCGATGATGATAAAGAATATAAACAGGTAGTAACCTTCCTGAATAATTCAAAGAACTTCTCTGAGGCCAAATTCTATATTCAGCAGGAAATAATCCCTAAGTACAAATGGGATGAGGCAAATCCGTTGGCAGAGGAGTTTATGGAGTTGGTCTACAGGAAGTTTTTGTAGGGGAGAAGTTTGGTTGAGAAACTAATCCCGTTCAAAAAATAACAAATAACAGCCGAGCTTTTTTTAACTCCCTACTGACGATTTTTTTATCCACATTTGTTAATAATTTTCCCTAAAATAAATCCTTAACATTAGGATAATAAGAGGTAATTTAGCGCATTAATTCAGTGAAGATAAAATATGGATACTAACGAGAGGATTATTCCAATCAATATCGAGGAGGAAATGAAAACCGCCTATATTGATTATTCAATGTCGGTGATTGTTTCACGCGCTTTGCCTGATGTCCGTGACGGGCTTAAGCCTGTGCATCGCAGGGTTTTATATGGAATGACGGAACTGGGCCTTGCTCATAACAGGCCTTATAAGAAATCTGCACGTATCGTGGGTGAGGTGCTTGGTAAATATCACCCGCACGGCGACTCGTCCGTGTATGACACTATGGTGCGTATGGCTCAGGACTGGAGTATGCGCTATACTTTGGTGGACGGACAGGGAAATTTCGGCTCAGTGGATGGTGACCCTCCGGCAGCCATGCGTTATACCGAAGCCCGTTTAACCAGGATCGCGGAAGAATTATTGGTAGATATAGATAAGGATACGGTGGACTACCGCCCGAACTTTGACGACTCGCTGACTGAGCCAACGGTTTTGCCTGCAAAAATCCCCAACCTGCTACTGAATGGCGCTTCAGGGATTGCGGTAGGCATGGCAACCAATATGGCGCCACACAATCTCTCTGAAGTTGTGGACGGCATTGCAGCTTATGTTGACAATAACGACATTACGATAGACGAACTTAGGAAATTTGTCAAAGCGCCCGATTTTCCTACCGGGGGCATTATATATGGCTACGAAGGCGTAAAACAGGCTTTTGAAACAGGAAGAGGCCGTATAGTGATCCGCTCCAGGGCCATTATAGAAACGCTTAGCAATAACCGTGAACGCATCATAGTAAGCGAGATACCATACCTCGTGAATAAGGCCACCATGATCGAGAAGACAGCCGGAATGGTTAACGAAAAAGTAATCGAAGGCATTTCTGAGATCAGGGACGAAAGCGACCGTACCGGTATGCGGATCGTGTATGAAATAAAAAGGGATGCGGAAGCGGCAGTGGTGCTGAACAAGCTCTACAAGTACACGGCGCTGCAAAGTTCTTTCAGTGTAAACAATATTGCGCTTGTGCAAGGCAGGCCTGTTGCATTGAACCTGAAAGACATGATACGGCACTATGTTGCCCACCGCCTGGAAGTAATAGTAAGGCGGACAAAATATGACCTCGCAGAAGCACAAAAAAGGGCCCATATACTTGAAGGCCTGCTTATCGCGCTTGATAACCTGGATGAAGTAATCAATACTATAAGAAACTCAAAAACCCCTGAAATAGCAAAAGAGGGTTTAATGACACGTTTCGCATTGAGCGAACTGCAATCTAAGGCAATCCTCGATCTTCGCCTCCAACGCCTTACCGGTCTGGAAAGGGATATGGCCCATAATCTTTCTCAAAACCTGACAATGCCCCCTGTAT
>Ga0206827_1055_pt1 | contig 27819 bp, 26 predicted proteins | sample Alteio_BWOrgCont_77_FD_152852 | JGI IMG/M metagenome (GOLD analysis project Ga0206827, IMG submission 152852) | Enriched cells from forest soil in Barre Woods Harvard Forest LTER site, Petersham, Massachusetts, United States -... | ecosystem: Environmental > Terrestrial > Soil > Temperate forest >...
GTTATGTTAAAAGTTGAACAAAATCTCAATGGTTTTAGTTATGTTAGATTCTTTTGTAGAATGTATATCTGACAATGATTACAAGAGTGCCATTCAGTATGCTAAGGCTTTAAAATTACATGGGCAGCTTGAAGATGCTCTTAAGTACAGCACGCTTCACAGAAAATTTATTTATACGGGCATAGGCCATCTCACTTGCAAATATCAGAAGTCAGTTGAGGCTCGATATAAAATGGGTATAGCTATACTTGATATCACCACTACAAAAAAAGAGCGAGAAGCTCTTTTGAAACCGATTGTAGATGCACAGTTTTCACAACTCCCGCTTAGATATTTAACACATATGATGCAAGGTGATTATCAAACTGTGCCTTCTACACTATTCGAGGCTGGAACCCTGGAGAGAATAAAATTTCTCGCATTAAATGCAACTACTCGACTACAGTGCACGAACATACGGGGTAGCTATACTAATCATGATATTATCAGAGGCCATTTATCATGGAATATGGAGAGGGCTGAAATTGGTCGTGTAAATCAAGCAAGATCCAGAGTCTGTTTTAACACTTTTAATGATATGATATTCCTTAATAAAAAAAATCATGACTACCCTCAAATAGTACAAATCTATGATCCTAATACTATGATTGAAGAAGGGCCTGAATTGCGAAGAATACTAGGCAAACGAGATAGATTGTTTTGTATAATTAACAGTTGTTGCTACTTTTTATTGTTTGCTTTTGGATTTTTGGCTCCTGCATTGTTAACATATGTCTTTAGCTCCTCACTGCTGTTTAGCGCAGTTGCAGGCATCGGTTCGTTGGGAATATTACTCGCATCAACTGGTTTATATTTTGTTTGCAAAAGTTGTGCCAAAGCAACTAAAATAGATTGCCCTGACTGCGTTGAGAACTTTGTAGATATGGTTCGAGGAAGCTATAAAGATTCGCGTGAAGATTTGGCAGCGAGATTCGTCTAGGTATTTGAAGATCGCTCGACTAAAAACAGCAAGGAATTGAAGTTTAAATTGCCTCATGGTATGCTACTTGAAACTGTTGATGTTTGATAAAATGGGAATGATAATTACTTTTTTTAATCATAAAGGGGGCGTTGGGAAAACAACTTTGGTTCATAACCTGGGTTTTATTTTAGCAGATAGAGGTTACAAAGTACTATTGATCGATGCAGACCCTCAAATGAATCTAACTGCGGCGGTATATGGGCTTTCAACAAGTGTCGAGTATTCAACGGATGAAGACTCCAAATGGAGCGAAAATGTTAAGAACTACATATCCTTCTCAGAGTACCTCGATGTAGAGATGAAAAATCAAACCTGCGAAAAAAATATATATAGAGCTAAGTCGCAGAGCCGGGATAAAGGTTATGTTGATTTGATTTCGGGCGCAATAAATCTCTCAAGTATAGAAGCCGATCTCTATGGTGTAATCAAAAACCGAAATGAGTTTACTAATGATATACCAAATAAGTTCGAGCATTCGATCAAAAAACAAACTCATAATTATGATTTTATTCTGATAGATACTTCTCCTAGCGCCAGCAGCATAATCAACGCTATGATTATGATGACAAGTGATTACTTCATTGCGCCGGTTTCCCCAGCATTTTTTTCATTGCAGGCTATTGATAATCTCAGTTCAATTTTTCAAAACTGGATCAAATTGCTTGGCGATTATCAAACTACTAAAAGCTTTAAGGGCTTAAGCTTCCAGCCTAAGTTTTTAGGGTTAGTGATTCAAATGGCCAAGAGATTCAACGGAGGAAGTGTAAAGGAAGGCACATCTTTTTCCAGATCAGCAGAGAAGTGGATAGAAGATGTTAACACTAGTGTTAAGAAGTTTCAGCAGTTTGCATCCTTAAGAGCTCTTTCAATCTCAGAGGATGAATTTAAGAGTATTTTTGGAAAAGATACTAACCCATTTATAATTCAAAAGTGCTGTGATTTTACTCCGCAATTAAGGTCTATTGCTGAGAAGGCCGGTGTTCCTGTTGTGTATCTTACTCAAGAACTATGTAATAAATGCAAAGATTCAAAAAACATGGCTGTTGATATAACAAAAGAGAAGGGGCAATACACGATTCCTTTCAATAGTATTAAAACTTCTTATAATAAAGTTGCAGATGGCTTAATTGCTCTTCTCAAAAGAGAATCTTCTAAGTAATTATACTTGCCAAACTAATATAATAATACAATGCTTAAAGAAATATTATGACTTTGATGTAAGTATGCCTGATTTACATATAGCAGGGGTAGAAATCCCCAGAGGAGAGCGCAAGCGGTTTGAAATACCGGTTGCCACTCTTTTTGACTATACGCAGCTTAACATTCCCGTTGAAGTTATTCGAGGCAAAGATGATGGGCCAACTTTGTTTATTTCAGCTGCCATTCATGGCGATGAAATCATAGGTACTGAAATTGTTAAAAGAATTCTCGAGCGCAAGGAACTGGAGAAGATTAAGGGTACACTTATCTGCATACCGATAGTCAATCCTTTTGGGTACAACAATAACATTCGTTATTTACCGGATCGGCGCGACCTTAATCGTTGCTTTCCCGGTTCACCCGATGGGTCGTTGGCTGCCCGTATGGCTCATACTTTTCTTAACGAGATTGTGCTCAAGAGTAATTACGGAATTGATATTCACTCTGCGGCGATCCATCGCACCAACTTTCCGCAGATAAGACTAGAAATTGAGGCCGGCGAAGATCTACAGCTGGCCAATTCATTTGGAGCACCGGTAATCCTTCATTCGCCGCTTAGACCCGGCACATTGCGTAAAGAAGCCAAGGAAAAAGGGATTAAGGTGCTTCTTTTTGAAGGTGGTGAAGCTTTACGTTTTGATGACTATGCTGTCAATGTTTGCATCACAGGTATTCTCAACGTTATGCGCACGATAAAAATGTTACCACAGCGCAAACACTATGATGCTGTTCATACAGTGGTAGTGGCGAAATCAAGCCACTGGATTAGAGCTAATGCTAGCGGAAGTTTGCGCACAATAAAAAAGCTGGGATCGTTTGTTCAGGCTGGAGACCTTCTAGGGGTTATATCTGATCCATTTGGTGACCGCAAACTGGAAGTTCATGCTTCAAAGCCTGGGATCGTTATTGCCGCAATTACCATGCCTTTAGTAAATCGGGGTAATGCTTTGTTTCATATAGCAACTCTGGATGAAATGAAATTTGTTGATGAGAAGGTTGATAAAGATATTGTACTTGACCAGGATATTGATATAGAAAATGAAGACTGGTTTAATAGGAAATAGAAATGCTTTTCATATTGATGATTATTCTGCTTATTTTGGCAGCTCTTTTTTCAGCGGCTGAGACGGCATTTATCAGTGCGCTGCCAGCCAAAATTCAAAAGCTGAAGATGGATGGGGATAAACGTGCGATTATCTTGTCTAAGCTCAAGGAACATAAGGAAAGGGTAATTGGCTCGCTGCTGCTCGGTTTCATATTTCTGAATACTGCATGTACAGCCATTGCTTCAGCTGTAATAATTCATTATCTGGGTGATTCGGTGGAGGCGATAGCTATTGCGACCGCCGTTATGTCTACTATCATCATTATTTATTGTGAGGTTTTGCCTAAAACCTATGCGGTTCGTAATGCTGAATATTTCGCGCTCCTTGTAGCCAAACCCTGTTCGTGGTTTTTGAAACTTATTTTCCCGCTGGTTTATCTTATACAAAAAATAGTTAATTTTACCTTATGGGTTATGCGTGCCCCAAACCACAGCAATATTGATATTGAAGCTTTTGAAATCATTAAAGGTGAAATTGAACTACACCATGAGCAAGGGAATGTTTTTTCGGAAGACAAACACATGTTGGGAGCCGTACTCGACCTGGGGAAAATTTCTGTAGACGAAATTATGGTGTATCGTAATGAGATGAAAACTATATCAATGGATGGTAAAGCCAAAGATATAGCTGAGCAAATTATCTCTAGTCCGTATTCGCGTATGCCAATATGGAAAGGAGATCCGGAAAATATAATTGGTATAATGCACGTTAGAGATATGCTGACCTTACTTAAAAATAAGGATTATGAGGAAATAACCCACAGCGATATTGAAAGCAAACTTAAGAAACCCTGGTTTATTCCAAGCACTACTCTCCTTAAAAGACAATTGCAAGCTTTTAGGGATACCCATTCTCATATGGCTATCGTAGTTAATGAATATGGAGACCTTGAAGGCTTAGTCACTCTTGAGGATATAGTAGAAGAAGTTATTGGGCAGATTGAAGATGAATATGATATAATACCTCAGAAGATAGTTAAGAATCGCGATGGGAGTATTTCAGTTCGGGGAGATATTACTGTACGGGATATTAACCGTGAAATGGACTGGAATTTGAGCGATGAACGCGCGGCAACTATTGGAGGGTTAATGTTTCATATTGCACAACGCATACCTGAGGTAGGTGAGGTATTCTCAGTGGATAGGTATCGGTTGCGCCTGCTGAATAAAATGGCCAATAAGATCATGAAAGTCCGGGTTTATAAAATACATAAAAAACCTAAGAAAAATCCTCACAGTTCAGCATGAGAACCTATATTTATAATGATCTAGGAGTGAGTGCGGAAGCTCTTCGAAACACAATCTATTTAATGGAAGACATTGAAGGTAGTGACGTTACGATTATCAATCATCAGGATATAATATCAGGCACCTGGACTAATGATGCATCTCTCCTAATTATGCCGGGGGGCGCTGATCTTGGATATGCTGAGAAATTAAATGGCAAAGGCAACGCAGTCATAAAACGTTATGTAGAGGGAGGCGGAGCCTATTTAGGGATTTGTGCTGGAGCCTACTATGCTTCTCAGTTTGTCGAATTCGATATGGGTGGTGAACAGGAAGTATCCGGCCACAGAGAACTGGCCTTCTTTCCAGGGAAAGCAGTCGGGCCTCATTTGGCGAAATATGATTATTTGTCACATAGTGGCGCACGACTGGCTCAGCTTACTCTTAATAGCAAATTCTCTGATAATAATGCTGTGGTTTATTATAATGGTGGTAGCTATTTTGCTGAGGCTGAAACAGCTGCCAATACCCAAGTATTGGCCTGGTATAAAACCAATCATGCTGCCATTATTCGGGTGCAGGTAGGTCAAGGGCAGGCCATTCTCTCTGGAGTTCATTTTGAATATGCCCCTGAACTACTTGATAATTCAGATGAATATCTAGCTCCCCTGATACCAGAGTTACTTAAAACAAACTCCACACGTCAACGTCTGGCACAGCAAATAATACATATTTATGATTGTAAGTAAGATAAAAGCCAGATATATTCCCTTTTTTAATTATGAGTATATTATTATGAAGTCAAATCCAATAAAAACACCAGATGAACAATTATTTGCTGCAGTTACATCTACTAAATCTATAGTAGCAGATGTAGAGGCAATACTAGACCAAAACGCTAATGTTAAGGCCGTAGATGCCTCTGGATACACAGCTTTAATGTATGCAACTGATAATTATAAGCTGACAGAGCTGTTAATTGCTAGAGGTGCAGATGTTAATGCTGCAGGCAAAAATGGTAGATGTGCAGCCATGATGGCAGCAACGATGAGTCATAAAGAGTCACTTAAATTGATTTTATCGTACCAGTCTTTAGAGCGTAAAGACATTATAAAACAGAAAGCTGCAGCTGATGTTACGTTAAACAAAGCTCTTGTGAAATGCTTAGGAGTTGATATGGATAAAGCACTAAGCTCTCCTCCGCTTGGAGTTTTGCCGGCTATTATGCCACCAGCTTACCTCAGCTCATCATCTTCTCTTTCTACTTCTGAAGTTACTATTACAGAATCTGCAGTTGTGCAACCAATGGAAGCATTACATATTTGGGTAAGACCACCAGCTGCGAATGAGTCAAAAGTACAGGGTATAAATTAATATCTAACTTAAATTTCAGATTGAATGAATGACAAAAACACTCTATATTTTCTGGAAAAATTAAGAGGAAATTACTATGAAAGCAACACTTGAAAAAGCTAATGAAGATAATATGAGTCCTATAGAGTTATCTCGTACCAAAGCAATTGCAGCTGCCGAAACAGGGAGTAGATTAGGTTTTGCTCAGCTTTTATTGAGTATGTCGTTAGAGGAAAGAGAAAATGTTATGACATTACTGCTAACAACAGCTGGTCGAGATCTAGAATTTATTTTGTGGGTCAATGAACTCGATATCAATAAAATGACTCATAAAACAGATAAGTTACTCAATACGATTGTATTTACGCAAGGATATCTAACGAACGCTATATCAGCAGAAACTTTGCCTCACAGCTCAACAGGAGTAGCACAAGCACCTGTGCCACCTGATAGTTCTCATCTCAACACATCTTCGTCGCTTTCTTCGGGAACTACTGGTGACGTACCTGCTGTTATGCAAATAGCACAAGCTGCAGTGCAGGTAAGTCAGGTTCAATCAACTGCTGTGACTGAGTCAAGAGAGCAGGGGTTATAAATTTTTGATTGAATGCGAAATTAAGGTCAGATATAATTCCTTTACAACTATGAGGATATTTTAATGCAAGAAGGAAATTCAGAAAATCCCCAAGATAAATCGCAAGTACTAGTTGCAGATGTAGTCATGCCGCTTATATCAAACATACCGCAAGGTGATATGCTTAAGGCTTTTTCTACTGGCTCATCATATAAGCCTGAAGGAGTAGTCCAGGCTATCTTGACCACAACTAGTCCTAATCTCAGCACATCGACAGCGCTTACTTCGGGAACTGCTGTAGATCAACGGTCGCGAAGTCATTCAAGATCGAATGCTGAAATTGATTCAAAAGGAGTTGGGTTAGAACCTCCTCCGCAACCTGTAGCTGTACGTTCATGCCATGATAGACAACCACCACTAGATGGCAGCAGAAATGGCTTAGCTGGGTTTAAGCGCTTTTAAATCTAAATTCACAGGGGTTTTAATATAATTAACATTGTTTGACTCGGCTTCGCCAAAGCTTCCGGCTCTTAAATTGACCTGGATTGAAGGAAACAAAAGTTTAGGCACCGGTTTACCATGGTCTCTGGCATCTCTGGTCTTGATATATTGGTCTTCGCTCACTTTACTGTTGATAAGGATATTCTTGAATTTCTCCTCAGCAACAGTAGTTACGCAAGCCGGCTCTCTTCCTTCAGGTGGATAATCATGGCAGCAATAAATGCGGGTATCATCAGGCAATGATAAAATTCTCTGTATGGAGTGATATTGAGTTTTAGAGCCTCCGCCGGGAAAGTCGGTGCGGGCTGTGCCAACATCAGGCATAAAGAGGGTGTCACCTATGAAAACTGCTCCATCTACATAATAACACAAGCAAGCCGGCGTGTGCCCTGGAGTGTGCATCACTTTAATATGGGTACTTCCTAAAGTGAAAATTTCATTATCCCCAAAAAGCTTATCAAATTGTGAGCAATCAAATGGCGTGTCGGCAAAGGTGTTAAAGATGGGCACCCATAAATTTATAACCTCATTGATGCGGGAACCGATAGCAATTTTTCCACCAAGTATGCTTTTAATATATGAAGCCGCAGAAAGATGATCGGCGTGTATGTGGGTTTCTAAAATCCATTCCAGTTTTAAATTTCGGCTTTTTATATATTCGATAATCTTATCAGCAGATTGAGTCGACGAGATGCCATCATAGATATTGTAGTCCATAACCGAATCGACAACAGCGGCATGCAAAGTGCTTTTATCGGTAATAATATGAGTAAAGGTTGCGGTGTTGGGATCGAAAAAGCTTGCGACTTCTATAGGCATAATTTAATTATTCCATGGGAGTTTTTTCATGAATTCCTCAAAGCCACACCACCCGGAAAGCCCATTATAGATTAACGAACAGCCCAGAATAAAAGGCACGATATAGAAAATTGGATAAATTAAACCTAATAAAATACCTAGGGTTATTAAGCCGCCCACGATGATATTCTTTTGCCGGTTAACGCTCATACAGCTCATATTTGTTGACCCTTTTTCAACTGACAGGCCAGCTTTTTTCCAGCTTTCAATGCCGCCCTCAAGCGTATAGACTTTAAGCTTAGGGTTGTGCTTGATCAATTTTTCGCAAGCATCAAGACTTCTTCTACCCAAACGGCAATGAATAACCACGTACTTTTTTTCATTAGCAAAATCCTTAGGGTCAAACTCATTTAGGGGTATTGATTTTGCGCATGAGATGCATTCTTCTGCATATTCATCAGTTTCTCGAACATCGATGAGAACTGCTTTTTTGGCATCAAGCCACTTCTTTAGCTGTTCAGGTTTTACAGTTTTGATACTACTCATTTTAATCCTTTGTGATTTATTGAAATAACACAAACAACATTGCCTAACATTATTATAAAGAGCAAGCAAATATTGCTCTTCAAGTTTTAGAAAGGCAAAGACACTTTACATATACATATAATTAAATATAAACTTAATAATATAGATTGATTTTGATATTCATGTGCTAAAAGAATCGGATCATATTATTGCTAGGTATATTGAGAGTGGTCAGTATTATAAGGATGGCCATGAGTGGTATGCTTCAAAATACCTGAGTCTATATCCTGTGCGGGCGTTCACACTTGTTATTATTGTCGCTTTAACGCTGGCGGTTTTGGGTATGATATATACATATAAGCTGAATGTAGTCAGTAAGAAATTTCCCTTTCCCATATTTGCCTATGATGAAACCAAATATTTCCCATTTATAAAGCCCTTGGCGAAAGAAAAAGAACCTATAAGTACTTCGGTGTCCCGATACCTTCTCAAAAAGTACGTTGAGTTCCGTGAAAACTATAATTATAAGGACCAGCTGGGAGAACAAAAAGACATATTGACGAAGAAGATTCAAGCTTTGTCTTCTCGCAAAGTATTTAGGTATTACATGGATTATGTCGACCCCGAATCCAACCCACTGAGTCCGTTGGTGCTATATAAAAATAAAACGACCAGAGAAATTAATGTTCACGATGTTGTTTTCGGTAGCAATAATGAGGCTGAAGTATATTATACTGCAACTATTAAAAACCAAAAGGGTGATACCATTGTAACTGAATGGAAAGCAACTATGTCCTATAGGCTGAGCGATATTTCCAAAGTAATGGAGAAGAAAAATAATTTATCATTCCTTGTTACAGATTACAAAACTATTAAGTTGTAAATATTTTTATGATGTGGGATAAGTAAAATAGCTAATTCATACAGTATAAAGTCATGTTAAGAATCATTGTTGTTTTGTTTTTGATTGTTACACCACTATTGGTGGTAGCTAGCGCCATTCCTAGACCTATCGGCGGTGAAAATAGAATTAAAATTATCAATTATATACCCAACACAGTATTTAAATTTGTTGGTCATTATGAATTCCAATCCATAATTGAATTTGCCCAGGAAGAAGAAATTGAAACTATTTCTATGGGAACTCCCACTCCTTGGTTGATAGTACCAGCTGGTAATAGGATTTTTCTCAAACCAGTCGAAGATAATGCTACGACCAATATGACGGTGATCACTAATAAACGTATGTACTTCTTCGAAATGCACGCGGAAGAGGCGACCAGCGTCAATGATGATAACCTTAATTTTGTTGTCAAATTCGTGTACCCAGACCAGTTTTCAGGTATTAATAACAGTTCCTCGACTGCTGCCGGTGTATCACAGATTAGCAGTACTACTGGTCCGGATATGAGCCATCCTGAGAAATACAATTTTAAATACACTATAAGCACAGGCGAATCAGGAGTAACTGAGCCTCTAATGATCTTTGATGATGGCGAATTTACTTATATGAAGTTCCCGGATATAAATGCCGAGCTGCCTGCTGTCTTTTTAGTTGACTCAGAAAACAAGGAGAGCTTGATTAACTTCCGTATAGATAACAATTACTTAGTTGTCGAAAGGGTGGCTGATCGGTTTACTTTAAGACATGGTAACGAAGTCGTGTGCGTATTTAACGAGGCAGGTAGGTATGCAAAAGCTAAAATTAAGAAGAATTACTGGTTATTCTAGTGTATCATAAGTTTAGCGATTGATAATCTTGATAAGAAAGCAGGGTGGCAACAAATAAAATACAAGTTCGTAATATGCGGAAAACCTTTGGTAATAAGAAGGTTCTAGAGGGTATTGACTTTGATGTAGAAACCGGAAAGTCTTTTGTTATTGTCGGAGGTTCTGGTACCGGTAAAAGCGTTCTAATAAAGTCTATTATTGGTCTAATGCTACCGGACAAGGGGAGTAAAGTGTTTATTGAAGGAAAAGATATTACTTTTCTGCCACTTTCTAAACGTGAGGATCTTATTAGCCGCTATGGCGTTTTATTTCAAGGTGGTGCGCTATTTGATAGCCTTTCAGTCTGGCAAAATATTGTCTTTACGCAGCTGCATCAGAAGCAAATGAAGAAGCCCGAAGCTAAAGCCAAAGCGATTAAGAAATTGCAGCTTGTAGGTTTGGGATCTGAGGTGGCAGAGCTATATCCTGCTGAGCTTTCTGGGGGTATGCAAAAACGTGTAGCACTTGCCCGCGCCATCGCTACAGACCCGGATATAATTTTCTTTGATGAGCCTACCGCAGGATTGGATCCTATAATGTCTGGAGTGATCAGCGAGTTGATCGCCAAATGCTCGCATGAGCTTGGGGCCACAACTATCACTATCACACACGATATGAATTGTGCGCGCCGCGTTGCTGATAAGATTGCCATGATTTATGATGGGAAATTCATCTGGCAAGGTGAGGGTAAAGACCTTGATGATTCTGGAAATACTTATGTCGATCAGTTCATCCATGGCCGTCCAAATGGGCCTATTAACCTGGCTTAGAGCTTCCACCAAGTGGTGGGCGAGGAAAACTCCCTTTATCCCGCGAACCTCCTTCTATTAATTCAACGAACGTTTTATTTGTGGGTTTCTTTTTAGCAGAGTCGGCAAAACTCTCAGTTTCTGCTTTGATAATATCTGGGTCTTCCATAATCATCTGCTTTTTTTCTTCCGCCTGAATAAGGTCTATAAATGGCTCTGCGCGCAAACGACAATGCTTTTTGCCGTTTATATCTGTTTCTATTTCGACTTCTGGATCATTCACATTAAAACCAGGTATGCCTTCTACATCTATTTCCAAACCCCCGATTTCTGCGCTGTCTTTTATAGCAGTTTCGCCCTGGCTAGGTATATTGCGCAGCTTTTCAGTTAGCTCTTTCATAATAGTATCTACATCAGGTATTCTTTGCATAAGCGTTTTCACATCCTCGGGCGAGAGCTTAAGTTGATGCTTAAGTTCTTCAACCTGTTTATCAAGCTCTTGCTGCGCTGCTTCTTTTAATGTTACAGATTCTTTATCGTCTGCCATATGACCTCTCAAAATAAATAATATTATGAGGATACCATATATCTATATGAAAAATAATAACTTTTCTGGAGAGTTGATATTATAGGTAAAATAGCTACTTTATGTCGTAACCTACTCTTAGTAGAGCCGTTTCAACGTCGCTGCGCTCCTCGCAAGGACGGTGCCATGGCTCACTTAAAGGAACCACAAGATAACTACCACAGAAATGCTCGATTACATTAAAATCAAAAGTGTATGGGGTTGTTTTTTTGAATAGTGCTACTATATATATACTAAACATAATGAGTTAAGCCATGGCAAGATTATTAAAATTCGATCCGGAACCATATCCAGTTCTGCCTTTACGGGATTTGGTAGTTTTCCCTGGCATGATCGTTCCGCTGTTTGTTGGCAGGCAAAAGTCTGTAAAAGCTTTAGAACTAGCTGCTGCTGTCGGCAATCGCATGATGCTTGTTGCTCAGAAAAGCTCAAACAATGAGGACCCTAAACCAGAGGACTTATATAAAGTAGGGGTTGTGGGAGGTATACTTCAAGTAATCACCCTACAGGATAACACTTTAAAAATTCTTGTAGAAGGCCAACAAAGAGTTCAAGTTGCAAAATATGATTTAACTAACGGTGTACTTAAGGCTTATGTCAAGCCTATCCATGATGAAATAGAAGTCACCGAGGATGAAATCACCATGCTTCGTCGCTCTGTTATGGAACAGTTCTATCACTATGCGCAGCTCAATACCAAAATCAATCCAGATGTTATCGGCAGTCTCAATAGTGTCTCTGATATCACTAAATTTGCAGATGTCATCAGTGCCCACCTCTTTTTAAAAGTGGCAAACAAACAGGAGCTTTTGGAGTGCACAAGTGTTTCTAAAAAGCTGGAGAAAATTATAGGTTTCATTCAACTCGAAATTGAGATGATGAATACTGAGCAAAAAATCCGCACCCGCGTTAGAACTCAAATTGAGAAAAACCAAAAGGATTATTACCTTAATGAGCAGCTGAAGGCTATCCATAGAGAACTAGGTGAGGAAGACTATAAAGAAGAAGTCACCCGACTGGCGCAAAAGATTGCCTCGTTAAAACTTTCTGCGGAAGCGAAAGAGAGGGCGGATAGTGAGTTGAAAAAACTAAAGTTTATGAATCCAATGTCTTCTGAAGCAGCTATAGTTCGGAATTATCTGGACTGGGTTATCAATTTACCCTGGCAAGAGTATAGCAAACTTAATAAGAATATTAAAAAAGCTGAAGCCGTACTTGATCGCGATCATTTTGGTCTGGAGAAAATTAAGGAGAGAATTCTCGAATATCTGGCGGTAAACCTGAGGACTAACAAACTCAAGAGCCCAATTATTTGCTTGATTGGTCCTCCTGGTGTCGGTAAGACCTCTTTGGCAAAATCCATTGCTGCTTCGACTGGTCGTGAATTTGTTAAAGTCTCACTGGGTGGCCTAAGGGATGAAGCTGAAATCAAAGGTCATAGGCGTACATACATAGGCTCAATGCCCGGGAAAATTCTACAGGCCATTCGCAAATCTAAAAAAAGCAACCCGGTTATGCTTTTGGATGAAATCGATAAAATGAGCTTTGATTATCGTGGGGATCCAGCTTCAGCTATGCTTGAAGTGCTCGACCCGGAACAAAATCATCTTTTCAATGATCACTATCTTGAACTCGATTATGATTTGTCACAGGTTATGTTTGTCGCCACTGCAAATAGTTTCGAAGGTATTCCAAGACCACTTATGGATAGGATGGAAATTATCAGACTTTCCGGATATACCGAAGAAGAGAAAATTGCCATAACTGAGAAATACCTCATTCCTAAGCAAATTGAAGCCCATGGAATCAAAGCGAAAGAACTCATTATTACCAGGGATGCTGTTGTTGAGATTATCAGGTATTATACCCGTGAAGCTGGTATGAGAAATATGGACCGCAATATAGCCAAGCTTGCCCGCAAAGCTATTAAGGAAATAATGCTTAATAAAAAGTCTAAAATCAAAATCACAGCTAAGCAGATCGAGAAGTATCTTGGGGTGCGGAAGTATAATTTTGGTGAGGTGGAGCCTAATAACCTAGTCGGTATAACTACTGGTCTTGCCTATTCAGAAGTGGGTGGCGATCTACTTGCTATCGAAGCCGTGGTACTTTATGGCAAAGGTGGCGAAGTTAAGATCACTGGAAAGCTTGGTGAAGTTATGAAAGAGTCGGTGCAAGCTGCTTTAAGTTATATTAGATCCCGAGCTACTGACTATGGCATAAAACCTTCGATCTTTAAAAACAAGGATATTCACGTGCATGTTCCTGAAGGTGCTACTCCTAAGGATGGGCCATCAGCTGGGATTGCTATGTGTACCTCAATTGTTTCGGCGCTAACTGGAATTCCTGTACGTAAGGATATAGCTATGACTGGTGAGGTCACATTGCGTGGACGTGTGCTCCCAATTGGAGGTCTGAAAGAAAAACTTCTGGCAGCCCTGCGCGGAGGCGTTAAAAAGGTTCTTATACCTAAAGAGAACTTTAAGGATCTTGAAGAGATTCCGGATAATGTTAAAGAAGGAATCGAATTGGTTGCAGTGGAAACGGTTGACGAAGTTTTAAAACATGCTCTGGAACGTAAGTTGGTTCCTATTATATGGTCGGAAGAAGATGAGTTCACGAAAGATGATTCTTCTATTAATCGGATTGGCATGCGGCCGAATTAGTTTTTATTTATGATTACTTGGTTAGGGATCGATAAGCAATTACTTAGACTTCACTACTCCATTAATTATGCTTTGAGCTTGTTTCTCATCCCTGCTAGCGCAAGTTTTACTGAGCTTATTTAAAGCCGCAGTTATTGCGCGCAGGTTTCTGGCTTTCGGGTTTGCCAGGAAGATCTCACTGCACTCTGTAGAAGAAAGCGCTTCATGTTCGGTGACCAGAATCTCGTGGAGCTTCTCGCCCGGCCTTAGCCCGATAATACTGATCTTAATATCGATGTTGGGCTTAAGCCCAGCCAGCATGATCATATGGGTGGCCAAATCCAGGATTTTAACTGGCTTACCCATATCCAATACATAAACGCGAGAATTATTGTCACGGTGTTGAAAGGCTGAGGCCTGAAGCACCAGGCCGACAGCTTCACGAATGGTCATGAAGAAGCGGGTTGCGTCGACATGGGTTACTGTCACTGGCCCACCGCCTGCAATCTGCTTTTCAAATAGCGGCACTACAGAGCCGTTGGAACCAAGAACGTTGCCAAATCGCACAATGCTGATTTTGGTTTTCTTGGTTGTTTGCGCCTGGCAATAAAGCTCAGCGAATTTTTTAGTAGCTCCCATGAAGCTGCTCGGATCAACGGCCTTATCGGTTGAGATCATCACGAACCTCTCAACACCAGCCGCTAGTGCTGCATCGATAATATTCTTGGTGCCGAATATATTGGTTTCAATAGCTTCAATTTTATGCGCCTCCAGCAATGGAACATGCTTGAGGGCTGCTGCATGGAACACAATATCCGGCTTGAACTCAGTAAAAATCCTGTCAACGACTTGTCGGTTTTTAATATCGGCAAGAGTTACCTGCTTTATTATGTGGGAGAATTTATAGCAGCATTCCTGTTCAATTTCATAAAGCAGGAATTCAGAATTATCCATTAAGCATATTTTTGCGGGAGCAAACTCAACTACCTGGCGGACGATTTCCGACCCGATAGAACCTCCGGCACCGGTTATCAGAACATTCTTACCTTTGATCATACTTTGGATGCTGTCTTTATCCAAAACCCGTTGAGAGCGCCTGAGCAAATCTTCCAATGGAATAGGCTGCATGGGAATATTCCCTGTGGGATTGTGATGCAATTCAGTGACCTTAGGAATTCGGGAAACAGGTATGGATAATTTATCGGCAATCTTCAATAATTTCTGGAGCTTACCACCAAGGTAAAATTCCGAACTCACCAGCAAACGGGTAGGCCGATTCTTTTTCTTGGTGAGCTTGTTCACCACTTTCTCAATGTCTTCCAAATCACCAAGGATTGGGATATTATAAACCCTTCGCCCTATGTTTTGCTTAGTATCTATAATCCCAACCACCTTGTAACTCGCATTATTTAGCCGGTTGAGCTCGGATATAAAAAACTCAGTACTGGAACCCAAACCTACAATAATAATCGGTGATCTGGTAGTATCGCTAGCCGAAAAAATATAGCGCAAAGATTTGTCGTTATAAATGCGGTATAAAGCGCGAGGCAAAGATATAAAAGTTATGAGTAAAAACCAGTCGATCACGATTACAGACCTTGGAAGATCCTGCAACCTATGCACAATAAATGTGGCTAGTAGAAAGAGAAGTATAGCAATGCTTGCTGATTTAATGATATCAAGTAGGTAGATATAATTAAAGTACCTCCACACTCCCCGGTAAATATTAAAGAAAATATTGGTTAGAGTTGCGACCCCAGTGAATATAATGGTCTGGCCGACTAAACTCGGTATGGGGTAATTTAAAATACTATCGCCAAGTCGGAGCCACATGCCAACCATAAAGGCTAAAGCCACAGATACTATATCGATTGTAATCGCGATGTAATTTTTAAAACTCTGACCTCTGATCACCTTAAATCCTTTATAGCTTTCGCATAATTATTGCTACCAAAAATCGCTTTTGCTGCAACTATAACATTAGCGCCAGCTGCAACAGCCTTTTTGGAATTCTCTGGGTTTAAACCACCATCAACAGCAAGCATAATATCCAACTTTTTGTTTTGGATAGTCTTCCTAATACTGGCAACTTTGCTCAGTTGGTTATCCATAAAAGCTTGCCCATAATATCCTGGATTTACTGTCATAATCAATATGTAATCAAGCTTATCAATTATATAGTCTAGAACATTTTCATGAGTAGTTGGATTTAAGGCTAATCCGACCTTTTTCCCCAAAGCACTAATCTGATTTATGACGCGGTCTAAATGAACAGTTGCCTCTGCGTGGATGGTAATAATATCTGCCCCTGCTTTGGCAAAAGCCTCAATATGGTTTTCCGGGTTACTTATCATCAGGTGAGTATCAAAGGGTAGTTGGGTGCACTTCCTGATTGATTTGATCAAATCACAACCAAAGGTAATATTGGGCACAAAACAGCCATCCATTATATCAAGGTGGATCATATCAGCGCCAGCGGCCTGCACAGCGTTGATTTCCTTGCTGAGATTAGAAAAATCTGCTGCGAGAATAGAGGCCGATATCAAAGGTTGTTGCATTAGTGTTTACTTAACATAAGTTTTTTGACATCATTAAAGTCAAAAGTATATTTGGCAAGCAAATTAATCAAGGGGCAATTATGAATACCACACCAGCTAATGCAAAAAATACCAAACTCAACGAAGCTGTTTTACCACAAAGTGTGATTCTCGATGCTGAGTCTTTAACGGAATCTGCTGCGGTTGCGTGCCATCACTGGATTGGTAAAGGGCAGGAGAAAGAAGCTGATCAGGCAGCGGTAACTGCTATGAGGGATCGCTTTCATCATGTGGCAATTGATGGGACTGTGGTTATAGGCGAAGGCGAACGCGACGAAGCACCCATGCTCTATATCGGCGAAAGGGTGGGCATGAATAAGAATCACACTCAGGTGGATATTGCTGTTGATCCGCTTGAAGGAACGACCTTATGCGCGCACGCTATGCCAAATTCAATTTCGGTTATGGCTATTGCACCAAGAGGTACCTTGTTGCATGCGCCGGATATCTATATGGATAAAATTGCAGTTGGGCCTGGACTAAAAGGAGTTGTAGATCTAGACAACACTCTGACTCAAAACCTGAAGAACCTGGCGAAAGCTAAAGGATGCTTGGTCAGTGACCTAAGAGTTTGTATACTAAAACGCCCTCGTCACGATGAACTGGTAGCAAAAGTAAGAGAAGCCGGTGCTCGCGTGCAATTCATCACTGATGGCGATGTAACCGCTGCCATAGCTACTTGTTTGCCTGAAACTAAGATCGATCTCTACTTGGGTATTGGCGGAGCTCCTGAAGGAGTTCTGGCTGCGGCTGCTCTAAAGTGTCTGGGCGGAACCATGCAATGCCGCTTGGTTTATAAGGACGCGGCCGAGAAAGAGAGGGCGCGAAAACTAGGAATTACTGACTTGGACTTTAAATATAACATCAATGATATGGTTAAATCAGATGCTATATTTTCAGCCACAGGTGTGACCGATGGCTGGCTGCTCAAGGGGGTTAAATTCAATAATGATAGCTCATCAATTGCCAGCAATTCACTTATTATGCATGCAGCTACTGGCTCCATACACCATATTCAAAAAACCATTAGCGCTGAAAATTCTCTGGAAGCTCGGGGCGGGCAAAATCATGCCCACTAACCGCATTGAAATGACGATCCATGTTGGTTTTGAAGGCAGCAAGGTTAAATCCAGTGCTTAAGTTCTCATTAGCAGGACCAGCACTATATTGCCCTCTGCCCATTTCAACTTGTAATGTTGCATTAAGATCATCGGCTCTTAAGATGTTGGCACAGAGAATAGCAACTTTCATTGGTAAATTAAGTTGTTGTCCATTATTAATAAGCAAATTATCAAGTGAGGCATTCTTACCTTGTCTGATAACTTTGGAAACATCAGCGATAGCCTTTATTCTAGTAGTATTAAGTGGGTCATCGGTAGCCAAATAAACCGCAACAGCAACGGCTCTAGTAAGAGCTTCAGGGGTTTGAGCAGCATGCAAGTATATTTTTTGTGCAGCACCAAGCGCTCTAGCCAGCCTTTCATTCGTGGTTTCAGCAGGACTGGTTTTCATGCATGACCAAACCACATCTTTTTCAAAGCTATTCAAATCAGCTAAATTCACAAAGCCAGTATTGCGAATTGCACGAATCTCAGCGTTTATTGTGGCTGTAGGGGTGTTTGCAGTATTATCCAACTTAGCCATTTGTTTACGGAAGCTAAAGTCTGGGCTTACAATTTCTTTAATAAAATCTGGTATTAGCAGGTCGATATAAGATGTAATTCCAACGCTATTGCCCACTCCATATATCAAGCCAGACGGCAAGAAATATAAAGTTGAGACAGATGCTAGTATCATACCGGATGTAATGATTCCAGAAGAAAATGCGACTAAGCCAACAGTTGCCATAACAGAAGCCAATGCTGAGTCAGTAGCATCACTTAAAAAGCCCTGCCCACGCTTGAACAAATATAGGCCTGACACTGAAGCTAGCATAAGTCCGGGCGCAGTAATTCCAGAAGTAAAAACAAATATACCAGCAACCGCCATACTTAATGCCATTGCTGTGTCAGCAACATTATTCACAATGCTCTGCTCGCCCTTGTGTCTTTTGTACGCCATGTTCATAATAAATAGAGGGAAAATAAGCGAAATTATTGCATAATTATTAGTAATTGTTAAGAACTTAACTATTGGTAAATTTGAAGCTTGAGTGACAATAGAAGTTAATACCCATGATGCCGATAAACAATTTGATCCATACATGGAATCGATAATTGCAAAATCAATGGCAAAGGGTAGCATAGTATGTAAAAGCACATCTTTTAAGCCTACTTTGTCATTTGCTGCAAAGCCAGGAACAAGATTTTGTCTTCTTTGTAATTCGTTAGCCGCCTTGTAGCTAAAATAGCCACGATAGATAAATGAAAGTGCAGCTAAAGCAGCTGGTAGCATCGTAGTGTTGAAAATCGACGCCATATTTTGAGTTTTTGTCCAGGATAATGGAGCACTTGCGTTAAGGCTTAGTTTTAACTTACCTGGATGCAGTAAAGCTACTTCATTAATGATGCCATTTATCGCTGATTTAGGTTGGGATAAGAGGTTGAAAATGCTATAAATATTGATCCCATTGTAGAATATATTGACAACTGGTTTGATAACATTTGCTAGGCTCTCATGCCTTAATTTTGCTTGTCGAGCTTGCAAGAAATGTTGCCCCATAGAGAACGCTTCATAAGCAAATATTGTACATCCTAGTGCATGAAGTGGTGTGTTAAATGCTAAGGCGCGATTTAATGCCCATCCTATGCCTGCAGCTGCAGTAGATTTTACGGCGCCTTTTAAAAAGCCCCCAAAGCTAGTTCTATGCTTAAATGCGCTTGGAATGGATGTTAGGCTATACAAGCCATGTAAGTGAGGCAAGTAATGGGAGGCTGCAAAATTTAATGCTGTCGAAGATAAATAGCCAAAATCTGCCAAAGCCATTGCAAAAACTCTATATAATTCAATTATATGCATTATATATCAAAATCTTGAGCCTTGCAACTATTATTTGCACTGCAATGATCTATGGTTGACCTTGGAGAAGATTTAATTTAGTATAACCGGTCTTAGTGGTAAAATATATATCATACTTATATGAATATCCTGAAGCTATTTCGCAATAAAGTAATCAGAGAGGCCTATCTTGCCTGGTTTGCTATCGCCCTATTTTATTTCTATGTCTATATTCTAAGGGTTTCACCCGGTGTTCTTGAGAAAGAAATCAGGGCTGCTTATAAAGCTACAGCAGAGGAGTTTGCTACATTAGGATCGCTATACCTTCTGGGGTACTCACTTCTTCAGATACCTCTTGGGGTAATTGCAGACCGCATAGGGGTTAAAAAGATGGGCATGTATTCGATTACCATCTGTATTATTGGTTCACTACTTTTCGGCTTAACCCAGCATTTCTGGGTTGCTCAGTTTGCTCGCCTCCTTATAGGAATCGGTTCAGCTTCAGCTTTCATGTGCTCTCTAAAGTATATTGCTGATCATTTCCCTCCAGGTAGCCGCGGCTTCCTGATGGGTATGACGCTGGCTTTGGGTACGGTGGGTGCCTTGACTTCTGCTAAGTCACTGGAGTTACTAGAGAACTACGTTGAATGGCATGATTTGATGGCACTAAGTGCTGGTATTGGTGCTATAGTTTTTGTTTTAATTGCGACTTTTGTACGAAGCGCTCATTTGGATCCAATTGCCAATCTCAATCGCAAAACCCTGCCTGAAATACTGCTATCCTTGAGGGAGATAATAACGTCTAAGAATATAATGATCTATGCGATTGTTGCTATTGGGCTATATACTCCACTTTCAGCTATAGCCGATCTTTGGGGGCCTGCGTTTATGGAGCAAAAGTTTGGGCTTGAAAATGATGAAGCAGCGCTTAGCAATATGTGGATGTACATAGGGCTTACAGTAGGGTGTATGATAATGCCTTGGATTGCTGAGAAGAATAATAAAATTAATCAAGCCATTGTGCTCTGTGGGTTTATGGTGCTTTTAATTTTCTGTATTATAGTGTATTTACCTCCGGTCGATAAAATCACACTTGAACTTCTGCTATTTACCTTAGGCTTTTTCTGTGGTGCAGAGATGATGTGTTTTACCGGAGCTTTAAGTTTCTCTAAGAGCCTGAATTCAGGTGAAGTTATCGGAGTCGTAAATACTCTGAATATGTTGGGTGGGGCAGTGGTGCAGCAGCTTATTGGTACTTCTCTTGATGCTCAATGGGATGGTGTATTTAGGGAAGGAATTAGGCACTATTCGACAGAGCAATTTATTAATGCCTTATCGGTTTTAACGGTTGTGATTATCTTATGTTGTATAATCTCTTTGCTTCTATTGAAAGTAAAACTTAAATACTCAAGGTAGTACACGTCTTTTTCTAAAAAGTTAACTTGGTTAAATTCATTTGCTTGAATATAGTAATTAAGTGTTCTAACTTATATGTATATATAATATTTAAGGTGAGACTATGGATCACAATGCAATTAAAAATGGCGACGCGCTTGAGTTGTCGTTAAACGGAAAATTCACATTTGCTGATAATAAGGTATTTGCCAATATATTTGATCAAATTGCTGGACGTTCCTTCAAGAGAGTTGTTATTGATCTTTCTGGAGTTGAATTTATCGATTCGGCAGCGCTTGGAATATTATTGCTTGCGCGCGACAAATGTGAAAAATCTGAAACGGCTCTGACATTGAAGAACCCTAAGGGGCAAGTTAAGCAAATGTTTGATATTTCAAGATTTAATGACTTATTTAAGATTGAAACAGCAGCATAAATTTAAATTTATCTTTGTTAGTTAAGAAAAAGCGTCTATAATTACAAACCTATTTTAGAAATATTATATTAACATGAATTCTAAGCTTTTTGGTACGGATGGAATTAGGGGAACAGCAAATCAGTATCCCATGACTGCTGAGATAGCGATGAAATTCGGTATGGCAGCTGGCCACATGTTTACAAAAGATGAATATAGACATAGAGTTCTAATAGCAAAAGACACAAGACTGTCAGGTTATCTTATAGAGCCCGCCCTTACTTCAGGGTTCCTCTCAGTCGGTATAGATGTAGTCCTGGTTGGTCCTATTCCCACCCCTGCTGTTCCAATGTTAATTAAAGCACTACGGGCTGATATGGGGGTTATGATCTCTGCGTCACATAATCCATTCCATGACAATGGCTTGAAACTTTTTGATAACAATGGGCAGAAGCTTAATGATGAATATGAAAACAAGTTACAGGATTTAATATTAAAAAGTAACTTAGATAGCTTGCTGGTAGTTCCCGAGAAGCTCGGTCGTGCAAAAAGACTTGAGGATGCGCATGGGCGCTATATAGAGCACGTAAAACGCTCTTTCCCAAAGGGGCTTTCTTTAGCAGGTATCAGGATAGTATTAGATTGCGCCAATGGTGCAGCGTACCAAATAGCACCTGCTATACTATGGGAATTAGGAGCTGACATAGTCAAGATTGGTTGCGAACCCAATGGATTTAATATAAACCAGCAATGTGGATCAACTTCTCCTGAAATGCTTGCTCAAAAAGTTATTGAAACCAGAGCGGATATTGGTATCGCGCTTGATGGTGACGCGGATAGAGTGGTAATTTGCGACGAGAAAGGCAAGGTTATATCCGGAGACTATATCATGGCTCTAATAGCCACGAGTATGAAAGAACGCGGTATATTGAGAGGTGATGGTATTGTTGTGACTCAAATGTCAAACACCGGTCTTGATAAATACCTTGAAAGCAATGGGTTAAAAACATATCGCTCACCTATAGGAGATCGGTATGTATCCGAGAAAATGCAGGAACATCATTGCAACTTGGGCGGAGAGCAATCTGGCCATATAATACTTGAAGACTTTTCATCTACGGGAGATGGAATGGTGGCGGCGCTTCAGGTACTTGCATGTCTTGCAAAAAAAGGAAAGCCTGTGAGCGATTTTGCTCGGCCATTCAATCTAAACCCGCAGTTACTGCGCAATATTAAATTTAAGAAAAATAACCCCTTAGACAATAAGAATGTGCAGAAACAAATCCTCAGTATTCAAAGTAAATATAAAGATGCCAGAGTTTTGGTGCGCCAATCGGGAACAGAGAAGTTAATAAGAATTATGGTGGAATCTGCTAATTCGATTACTGTAGATAGTCTGGCTAATGAGATTGAAAGTCTTGTAGCCAGCATTGCTTAAAAAAAATATTGCATAATTTGAAATAGGCGTAATATACTGATATTAATGAATTATTATGCGGTATACCTATGTCTACAAATCGAAACAACTATCTGCAACAAGGTTTCACTCTTGTGGAGTTGGCTATAGTTCTTATTGTAATAGGAATAATTATTGGCGGAATCACTGTAGGTACTGGTTTAATTAGACAAAGTAAACTTAATTCTATTATAACCGATGCACGCAACTATGAAGCGGCATACGTTAACTTCATGAACCGTTATCTCAAAGCCCCAGGTGACCTGGATTATGCAAACACTCTTTGGACTTCTAATTGTACTGTAGCTTCTGTTAGCTGTAGCGGAAACGGAAATGGCCTTATCGATGCTAGCGCTTCGGGAATTGATGAAAGCTGGCTTGCATGGAAACACCTAGATTTATCCGGTTTCTTGAACCAAGGTATGGTTGTAGTTCCAGCTACATCAGCTACAACAGTTCCTGTTATTTCACAAAATGTACCCGCCGGAAAAATGGACGGTACCGGCTATATGATGAGTGTAGGATCTGATACGGTTATTGGATCGGGTGGTGCGACGCATCCTAGCGGACTTTGGAATGATGGTAGAACCAATGCGGTCTTCATCGCGAAAACTGCTGCTAATAATAAATTAACCGGTGGTGCTATAACTTCTGAAGATGCCTTTACTTTGGACAAAAAGTTTGATGATGCGTCGGTTGATACAAGCGGAAACTACAATGGCGCTAAAACTGGTGGAATCAGAACCTTTGAAGATATAGCCGCAAACCCGGCAAAGGCATGCTTAACTGCTACTACTACCTATGCAGTGCCAGCAACTACAATCTCTTGTGTACTTGGTATAGCTCTAAACTAGTAGAATTATATTTAGTAATTAAAAGCAGGAGAGCTTCTCTCCTGCTTTTTTTATAGTCAGTATTATAGCCTAGTTCTCTGCCTTTTCGGGATTTCGCAACTTAGCGGCGGCTTGGTAGTCTGCACCATTAACTAAATACTAACCTATTTATATTAAACTGATTTCTTTACCTATATTTATATGAGGAATTTCTTATGAAAACTAATGAATCCCAAAAGAGTGCTTCTCAGCAAAGTGAAGCCTTGCCATTATATGTAGACGCTTTTGCTAGATCAATACTTATTGATTGGCCAACTTCTACGATGACTGAAGGGGCACAAGCGACAACCCGGGTGTTAATCGGCGCGACTATTGGCTATGTAATACGAGAATATTGTAATTACTACATGGAAGGCTATTTAGACAGTAATCAAAATTCACAACGCTTGTTGAAAGCGAGCCTATGTGCGGGAGTTAGTGGCTCTATTAAAAATAGCATAGTTGCCAATACGCTTGAAGCAACAAGGTTAGTTTTAGGTGCTTACAATCACTTCATGCATGATGCCTTAGCTGCAGGTAAGCTTTGTAATAGTAATAGTACATTTTGTATTTTTGCAAACACCTTAACTGTAGAATTATCTGAAGGATTTCTTGAAAAAGTCTTTACGGACACAGCTGGCTGGTCACAAGTAATTCATGGAGCTAAAGTTGGCTTATACGCTGCCTCTTTCGAAGCTGGCGCATATGCCCCCTTTTCAGTTTACCTAAATGGTGCTTATAAACATTTAGCTGAACATGCTAAAGGCAGAATAGCTTGCATAAATGAGCATGTTATTTCTGCTGATGGATTCAATAAGACTCCATTGAGACAGGTGAATGATACCTATGAGTCTCCTTTAGTGCGGCAGGGTGAACTTGTTGCTTATGAATATGAGCTCAATATTACTCCCGTAATGCAGATCAATGTACAAGGTGTTTGTGAGTAAAATTAATAAAATTAATTAATTTTCAACATCTTTGCTCAAATTTTATTAAAAAATATTATATTTAGGCGGTTATCGCTTGCTCAGTTGGGGGGCAAGCTATATAGTTATACGCTGATAAGTACTCTTTATGTGGAGTTCATATGACGGCAATGACTATCGTAATCAAAGACTCAAGGTATCAGAATAATGAAACCTTGCCAATCTATACAAGTTCTTTTATCAAAGCGCTATGTATAAATCTCCCAGTGTGCTTAATATTAGCAAAGAACCCGATCTTAGGGGTTATTGGCTCAACGGTGGGATATGCTTCAAGGCTCTATTGCAATGACTATTTAAAAGACCATCTTGATAGTGATGATTCCTTTCAATATATGCTAAAAGCCGCTGTATGTGGGGGCATAGGTGGCTCACTCAAATATGCTATACTAAGCACTTCACTTGACCCATCAAAGTTAGCTTTGGGTGCTATCAATAACTTTTTATATGAAGCTACTGGTCCCAGTAAGTTCTGCCACAAAGACGACATACTTTGTCATTTCGCTGTTGCCGCGAATATGGAAGGACTAGAGGGGTTATTTAAAAATTACATCAAATTGTTCAACAATGAAGAACTGTCAATCGCGCCTGTTCTAGACGGTATCTGGTTTGGAGTTTTACTTACTGCATTTTCATACCTGACTGGGTACTCTGGAAGCAGTACAGACAACAGTTATGAAGCTGCTATTTCCGGTGATGGAATCAACAACACTCCTTTGCAGCTAATTGAATTTCCTGATAATTTTATGCAAGTTTCCTAAGGACATAGTGCAGGATGCCACCGTGCTGGGTGTATTCAACTTCCGCTACAGTATCCACTCGGCAAATTGTATCAAACTCCTTGGTAACCTTGCCATCTTTCAATACCTGGCACTTGATTTTCTTATGGGGGGAAATTTGGTCAAGGCCAGTAATGTTAATCTGCTCAGTTCCATCAAGGTTTAGGTCTTTGCGCGTCATGCCATTCTCGAACATAAGAGGAATAACGCCCATGCCTACAAGGTTTGATCGATGTATCCGCTCAAAGCTCTCAGCGATCACCGCGTTAACGCCAAGAAGATTAGGGCCCTTTGCAGCCCAGTCCCGTGATGATCCTGTGCCATATTCTTTACCTGCAAAAATCACTGTAGGGATGCTTTCTTTCTGGTACATAATAGCGGCATCAAAAATGCTAATCACATCTCCCTGGCCTTTAAACTTGGTTAAGCCGCCTTCCTGATTGCCAACCATTTCGTTTTTAATGCGGACATTGGCAAAAGTACCTCGCATCATCACCTCATGATTACCGCGGCGTGCTCCATAAGAATTAAAATCCCTGCGCTCTATATGGTTATCATTAAGATATTTAGCAGCTGGACCAGTTGGAGAAATGGAACCTGCAGGGCTGATGTGATCGGTTGTTATACTGTCACCAAAAATAGCCAGAATACTGGCGTTCTGTATATCTTTTGTGCCACCTGGTGTTTTTGAAATACCATCAAAGTAAGGTGGCTGTTTTATATAAGTACTGTTTTTATCCCAGTCATAGTTCATACCGGTTGGTACTTTTAACTGCTTCCATTCCTCATCTCCTTCATAAACATCTGAGTATTTTTTAGTAAACATATCTGATGAAAGGCAGCTGGCAACTAGATCAGCAATATCAGAGTTACTAGGCCAAATATCGCGGAGGAAAACTTCTTTTCCGTCTTTTCCGATGCCTAATGGGTCTGTTGCGAGATTTATATTAACAGTCCCAGCTAGAGCATAAGCCACACTTAAAGGCGGGGAGGCAAGGTAGTTAGCCCTTACCAGTGGGTGAATGCGGCCTTCGAAATTACGATTTCCGGAAAGCACTGAGGCTACTACAAGGTTGTTTTCAGTTATGGTATGTTCAATCTCTTCCATCAGTGGGCCAGAGTTACCAATGCAAGTGGTGCAGCCATACCCAACCAGATTGAATCCCAATTCATCGAGGTCTTTTTGTAAGCCAGCTTTTTCAAGATATTCTGATACAACCTTTGAGCCAGGTGCTAGTGAAGTTTTGACCCAGGGTTTTATTTTTAAACCAAGCTTAATCGCATTGCGTGCAAGTAGGCCAGCCCCTACCATAACCGTAGGGTTTGAAGTGTTTGTACAGCTCGTTATTGCCGCGATCACAACATCACCATTTTTGATAGTGTAATTTTGGTTAGCTACTTTAAAATCCTTGTTCACATTATTTGCATCTTTATTGAGCAAGGGCAGGGCAGTGTGAAAATTCTCACTCACATTGGCAAGCAAAACCCTATCTTGAGGGCGTTTTGGTCCAGCTAAACTTGGGCCAACTTCGGCAAGGTCAAGGCTTAAGGTATCGGTAAATTGTAAATCGTCCTTATCGTTGCGCCATAACCCTTGTTCTTCTGCATAACTTTTCACCAAGTTTATCTGTTCCTGCGAGCGCCCGCTCAATTTCATATATTTAAGAGTTTCATCGTCGATGGGGAAGAAGCCACAAGTTGCGCCATATTCAGGCGCCATATTGCCGATTGTAGCCCGGTCAGCAAGGGTCAAGTTAGATAAGCCGGAACCATAAAACTCAACAAATTTATTTACAACTCCTTTTTGGCGCAGCATTTGAGTTACTTCTAACACTAAGTCAGTGGCAGTCGTGCCTTCCTTAAGTTTGCCAGTTATTTTGAATCCTATTACTTCGGGTATGAGCATGCTGATTGGTTGCCCGAGCATAGCCGCTTCCGCTTCTATACCTCCAACACCCCAGCCTAATACTGATAGTCCATTTATCATTGTGGTGTGGCTGTCAGTGCCGACAAGAGTATCGGGGTAAGCAAATGTTGCACCATCGTTTTCACTGGTCCAGATAACCTGAGCTAGGTACTCAAGGTTAACCTGGTGGCAAATGCCAGTTCCTGGTGGAACAACTTTAAAGTTATCAAAGGCGCGCTGTCCCCATTTGAGGAATTCATAACGCTCTTTGTTTCTTTTCATTTCAAATTCAACATTGATTTTAAAGGCCTCATTAGTAGCGTACTTATCCACCTGAACCGAGTGGTCGATTATCAAATGTACCGGAATCAGTGGGTTGATTTTCTTGGGATCACCCCCTAGGCTTTTGGTTGCATCTCTCATAG
>Ga0206827_1056_pt1 | contig 27758 bp, 17 predicted proteins | sample Alteio_BWOrgCont_77_FD_152852 | JGI IMG/M metagenome (GOLD analysis project Ga0206827, IMG submission 152852) | Enriched cells from forest soil in Barre Woods Harvard Forest LTER site, Petersham, Massachusetts, United States -... | ecosystem: Environmental > Terrestrial > Soil > Temperate forest >...
GGTTATTGGCAAAGGTGGCCATCAGATTCGGGATAAAGCCGAAAGACTTCTGAATGTTCTCAAGCACAGGCTTGGAAGCCTCAGGGGCGTTCGCAATAGTTAATGGTGTGTAGAGCGTCTCAGTTGTGGTGCTCATGTCTTTTTCCTCCTGGGTTCGGCGATTTCGACGCCGTACAGATCAGTAGATCTTTCAAGCGGTGAGATGATCCGTCGCATGTTTCAATCAGACTGATAGCAAAATGCGATCATCCTGGAACTGCGGCACCTTCTGCATTTCAGCGCAAGTCGTGGGTTACCGTGAATACTTACTTGAGAATCTACCCCGCTGCGAAAGTGTCCTTCAGCTCAGGCCAGAGTTCTTGTTAGTGCCGCGTCGTCGGCAATCTTCTGTACCGACGGCGCCGACAAAAAGAGCGGTATTAGCCCCTCGACCAATGTTGGGTGAGTCAGAATGGTGTCGCGCAGGACGGTATACGGTAGCCCTGCGCCCATTGCAATCTGTACGGAAGTCATGATCTCGGCCGCGCCAACACCGAAACCGGTGAAGCCTAGAATGCGATCCCCGTCGACAGCGACCAGGGCTTTAAAAAATCCTCGTGTTTCCGATAGCGTGCTCGCACGCATTACCGCTTCCATCGGAATCTTGAACAAACGGTAGGCGATGCCTTGCGCCTTCGCTTCCTTTTCACTCAGGCCGATACGGGCCAACTCCGGATCCGTAAAAAGGCAAAATGGAACTTGTCTTCCCGTAGTCACGCGTTTGCCGCCAGAGAGACTGTCATGGACCACGCGAAAATCGTCGACGCTTACGTGGGTAAACTGCGAGCTGCCGGCTACCTCGCCGATCGCCCAAACGCCCGGCGCCGTGGTCTCCAATCGCTCACTCACCTTGATGTACCCGCGATCGGTGAGTTCGACGCCGGCAAGCTCCAGTCCGATTCCCTGGGTATTCGGAGCGCGTCCCGCTGCGACGAGCAGATGGCTGCCCTCCAGCGCTTTCTCGGTTGCATTTCCTTTTTTGTCGACAAGGATTCTGACCGACTGGCCAGACTTCCCCGATATCTGTTTGATCCGCGCGTTCAGAACGACGTCAATGCCTTCCTCGTCAAACAGGCTTTGAAGCGCTTCCGTTACGTCGTCGTCTTCGCGATGCAAGAGGCGGTCATTGCGATCGACCAGAGTCACTTTGCTGCCGAAGCGGCGCATTGTCTGGGACATCTCCAAACCAATGTAGCCGCCGCCTATTACGAGAAGATGCTCGGGTACTTCATCCAGTTCGAGTGCTTCGATATGTGTCAGGGGCTGCGCGTCAACAAGGCCAGGAATTGCTTCGAAGGCAGCGCGTGTGCCAGTATTAATGATCACATTGGTTCCCCGGAGTTGACGCGCTGTTCCGTCAGGAAGTGTTACCTCGATCGTTCTAGGGCCGATGAAGCGCCCGGAGCCGAAGATGAGTTCCGCTCCACTCTTTTGGTAGTTGCCGAGGTAGGCGTCATTCCAGCCCGATACCATCCTGCGTTTACGTTCACGAACAATGTGCATATCAACGGCGAAGTCTCTTTTGGCTATGCCGAACTCTTCACTTCTGCGAAGGTATGAGGCAACCTTCGCACTATGAATGATGTTCTTGCTGGGTAAACAGGCGATGTTCGGGCACGAACCACCGACGTACTTGCGTTCGATGACTGCGATACGCTGTCCCTGACTGGCGAAGGTCCAGGCAGCGATTGTTCCTCCCGTGCCACCGCCAAGAATTACAAGATCGTATTCCTCAGTAGTTTTGTCGATTACCTCAAGTGATGAGAGCTCTTCTGTACTTTTCATGCGACCCTTCCTTTCTCGTAAATGGGCTCGGTCTTGGTCTGCATCAATTTGATGAGATCCTCCGCTGAAGCGCCAAATGCTCCTTCGTGCTTACTGCTGATCAAAACCGCTTATTCATTTCGGACGAGAACGGAAATCGCTCGCTCCGATAAGCTCCAGTTAGGTTTGTTCGCACCAGCGAATGTGCGGCGTCGCCGACAACGCGCGTCAAGAGGTCAAGGCTTCGCCCAACGACCACATCGCCGCCCCGAGCAGGACCACATCTTTCAGCAAGAATTGCCCAGGTAAAGCGGAGAGCGCCGGAAAGCCACCGAGACTCGGTTCCCATCCGGGGGTTGAAAACAAGAACGAAAGCGTCGTCAGGAACATCAGCACGGCGACTCCACTGCCAATCGCGCATGCTTTGCGCGACCAGGGTCGAAGCGCGATCAGTATCGCGATAGCAACCTCAACGACTCCCAATCCATCGGAAAACTGCCGCACTGTCCATATGGAATACATCCAGCCCAGGAATGGGCTGTGCGCGACAAGTGGCTGGATGCCTTTTGCCTCGTATCCGGTGAACTTCATCAATCCGATCCAGCCGATTACCAGTGTCAGTCCATAACGAAGCACTCGAGATCCGAGGACGTTCATCCTCAACGCAATCCGTTCTCTCCTGCTGCTTGCCCGCGGCGTGGCTTCGCGATCTTCGGTTTGCAATTGTGACTTTGCATTCATGTCTCTCTCCCACGGATAGTTGTCTACTCATGCTGTGATTGGCCTGTTTTCAGGAGGCCAGGACGAAGTTGGGAAGTCTTCGAAGACCCAATCTGCGCTTCCTCTCCTGCATCCCGCCTCCCCAACCTGCTCAGAGGAATCGCTCTTTCATCGTGGACAGAAAACAGAAATGCAATGTTCGTGCCAACCCTTAATGTCTAGTAAAGCGATTGCTATCAATTGGATCCGTCACACGCGGCCGTCCTGGACCAATCCGGTGTCAAAACTGTTGAGTGGGCGTTGACAGCCGCCGTCATCGGTCTGTTGCCATCACGCTCAGCCATCCGAATCTCCATCGGGCGCTTCATTTCCCGCGTCCTGAGGCCTCCTCTGGTTTTTACGGGCGAGTTGTCGTAAGACCTCCTTCATATACACGCCGCACTGGAACTGGACCTTTTCATTCATCAACTGCAGCAGCACGCTTTCTCCCTCAGGACTGATCGCCGTTACACCCCTCAGATCGACGACAAGTTCGCCGTCATGAAGGTCCGTTCTGGCCGCCTCGCATGCAGTCATGAGCTCAGTGGTCCAGGGTGCGACGAGCTTACCCTCCACGATCAGCCGTCGACGGCGCGTGTCTATCGCAACCGAGATCTTCAACATGCGCACCTATCCCTTTGACAGGCCAAACAAGGCAAGCTACATGCCAAACATCTGAGTTGTAATTACTTGAATTTTCAATGCAAGATTGAAATCATCCGTGGAGAGTTGGGACTGTCAATAGGCCGTTGACAAGTCTGGATGAACGGGGCTTTAGGCGTACTGCTTGGGATCGATGCCGAATTTTTTCATTCGGGCCAGGAGAGTTGTGCGATTGATGCTCATCCGCGCAGCAGCTCCATCGGCGCCGCCAACGCGTCCCTTCGTTTCGGTGAGTGCGCGCACGATTGCGTCGCGCTGTTTATTGGCATGCTCATCAACAACACCGTTCTTGCCGTGTAGCGCGTTGATAGTTTCTCGCACTATACGAGCAACATCCTCGTGATTTGAAGCGGCGTGCCCAGGCTCTTCGACCCTCACCTTGCGTAACTCCGCAAGCGGTGCCTCCAGCGAGCTGCCGCGCGTCAGGATCACAGCCCGCTCAATGAAATTTTCCAATTCACGAACATTCCCCAGCCATTCCCATGTCGTGAGTGCCTTCATTACGGGCGCCGGAATGGTGTCGATCTTCTTCTGCATCTGTTTCGCGAACTTTTGAACGAAGTAACTCACAAGCAGAGGAATATCTCCCTTGCGCTCCCGCAGCGGCGGAATCCGGATCGGAAATACGTTCAGCCGGTAATACAGATCACTGCGAAATTCACGTGCAGCGATCATCTTTTCAAGATCGCGATTGGTGGCGGCTATGAGGCGAACGTTAACTTTACGGGTATGCGTGCTTCCGAGGCGTTCGAACTCCCGTTCCTGCAACGCCCGCAACAGCTTTGGTTGGGTTTCAATCGGGATGTCGCCCACCTCATCCAGAAACAGCGTTCCTTGATCGGCCAGCTCCAGTCGGCCAATCCGTTGTGCGATGGCGCCCGTGAAGGCGCCCTTTTCGTGACCAAACAATTCGCTCTCCAGAAGACCGGTTGGAATCGCGGCACAGTTCAGCTTTACAAACGTCCTATCCTTTCGACCGCTGCGGTCGTGAGTTGCGCGGGCGATCAACTCCTTGCCCGTTCCTGTTTCACCGAGCAGCAAAACCGTTGAATCGCTGGGGCCGACGGTTTCGACCAGTTGCAGGACGCGCTTGAGCGCTTGGCTGTTTCCCACGATCTGCTCGAAATCCATGTCGCTGCGGATTTCCTGTTCGAGATAGAGCTTCTCTTGAACCAGTTTCTCTTTGAGTTCGGAAATCTCGCGGTATGCGTCGCGCAACGCCAGATTTTCTCGATAGAGTTGATCCTTTAGCCCTCTGATCTCCCCTTCGGCGCGCTTTTGTTCGCTCAAATCGAGCACAAAAGCGACACCCTCATCCCTACTTCCCTCGAACATAGCGGAGCCAAGGAGTACAGGAACACGGGTGCCATCTTTCCGGAAGAACTCTTTCTCGTATGGCTGAACAGTCGTGGTTTCCTTCACGTCTGTTATGGCTTGTTCATCGCGCTCGCGCCATTCGTCCGGCGTCAGGTCCGTCCAGCGTACGCGACCCGAGACCAAATCTTCGCGGCTGTATTCCACCATGCGGAGAAATGCTTCGTTGGCCCCGACGATTCCACCTTCCAGATTCCAGAAGAAAATTCCCAAAACATCGGCGTCGACCAGTCGCCGGATCTTGGCTTCGCGCTCTTCGAGATCGCGGTGAAGCCGCGTATTCTCGAGCGAAATTGCTGCTTGCGACGCAAGCACCTTTAGCACTGTGATCCGCTCAGGGGTAAAAACGTGGGAGGCTAGATTATTTTCAAGATACAGAACACCTGTGAGTTTTGCTTGGTTAATCAACGGCAAACAGAGAATGGAACGCGTGTGATGCTGAAGGATGTAGGGATCGGTAGAAAACCCGTTCTGCGATGAAGCATCATCGAGAATCACGCTCTCGTGCGTGCGCGTTACAAAGCGGACGAGCGATTCCGGCAGCCCCACTCCCGCGACGGAAGCGTCTCGTACATACACGGTGACATCATCTCCCAGGGTGGTTGCTTCCGCCTCGATCTGCAGTTCATGTCCTCGTGGAAAGATTAGAAGCCCGCGCTCGGCGCCCGCGTGCTCGATGGCTACGTGCATGATCCTGTCGATCAGTTTCTCCAAAACCATCTCGCCCGAGACTGCTTGCGAGACTTTGATTACTGTGCTCAAATCGAGAACTTCGATCGGTGTCGCGATTGTTCTCGCGCCTTCGGGAGTCGGTTCTTCTTTCTTCAGGTGTGGATACAACCGGTCGAGTTGCTTGACCTTGCCATCGGCTCCCCAATGGAGATAGCCGTAGCGGGCATCACGCAAATAGGCGTCCGCGATCTTGCCGAAACCGCGCGCCGCGTAAAACCGTGCGGCAAGTTCGTTAGCGAGCGCCTCATTATGGATAAAGCCGTTTAGGTGCGCCGAGCGAATTGCCTTCTCGTAAAGTTGCTCGGCATCGAGCACACGGCCCTCTATGCGTGCGATCTCCGCGCTCACCAGCGCGGCACGATTTTCGAAATTCTCGGGACAATTTTCGGCCCAGACTTCAAGTTGCCGTTGATGTGCGGCCAAAGAGTCAAAAGCCTGCTGTTTCGCGGTAGAAGATGCCGAATCCCAGGATGCGGCGACAGAAAGCGCGCCATAGTAGTGATAATCAACCGCTTCGAAATTCGATGGAACTGACCAAAGCAATCGTTGCGCGCGCAATGAAGCATCCACGGCGGAAGCATGGTCCCCGGCAAGGAAGCGAGCTTGCAGCTTTCGGATCCAGTAATGGCACTCGGGTTGTGCCAGTGCCGAGTCGCTGCCCAAATTGAGCTCGAACCGAAGCTCCTCAAACTGTCCATCGTCAAAGCAGCCGAATTCTGGCGTCAAACCACGAAGGTTTCGGATCAGGCCGAGCTGCACCGTGATGACATCGATGGCGAAACCAAAGCGAGTCTTTCGAGCGAACTCGAGGCCATTTTCGGCCTCTCCCTGCACCTGCGCGAGCGGATCTCCTGCTGCCAACAGGTTTGTGTTGAGGTTCACACAGCTGAATGCTGCGAAGGAGAGATCGCCGATCTTGTTCGCGACCTCGAAGGACCGATGGATCAGGTGGCGGCCAGCCCGGACATGTTTCGCCCATGGCATTACGTGACATGCGAAGACCATATAGGTCCTGGCCTGGAAGCGCGTCAAGCCGCGTTTTTCGACCAGCTCATGGCCGAGGAGTCCGAATCGATATCCGGCCTTATAGTTGCCGAAGTGCGGTCCGGCTATCTGACCAAGCCATCCATAGGCAACACACGAACCGTCGCTGTTGCCCCCCTCGAGGCTGAGGTTGACCGCCCTGCAGATGGCCAAGGAAAGAAGGTTCGCATCCGTAAACAAAGCCGGCGGCAATACCTTGGTCAGGACATCCAGTGTCGCGAGGGACACCGGGTCGTTCATCAACGGCAGTTCGATGAGTTCCTCGATGTCGCGGCCCCCGAGCCGTGACCAGAGCTGCGCATATTCCCGTTCCACTTCCTCTTTTGCCGGATGCGGCGACCATTCCGTACCTAGATGCCCGAGATAGTCGAGGCAGACGGCGATCGCGCGGTCACTCAGGTCGAGACTGGTGTAGAGATCGACCTGCAAACATGTGGCGGCCGCTAATTCGACCGTGTTCGAGGCGCGGGATGAAAGCATGGTCAAGCGTTCTTCTGCACTCGCCGACTGGCCGGTTACGAACTCGCATTCGGCCCGGTTCAATTCCAGCGAGTACATGACATCGTGCACCTGCTCCCAAGAGTGATCAACCAACAATGATGTACCGGTAGTGAAGTATGTGAGAGCTGAGGTGTAGGCAGCGGAGGCCTTGGCGCGTTTGCCCGCGATCAGGTTGAGTTCGGCCAGTTGTTCACGTTCGTCTCGTGAGGTAACCAAGGCTTCGCCACGGTTAAGCTGGTTAACGATGTCGAAGATGCGCTCCTCTCGGCTTTCTGGCGGAGTGTGCGCGGCGAGCAGCCTTCCTATTCGGAGATGGGCTTCTGCGCGTGTCTCTTCCGGGATCAAAGAATAGGCTGCTTCCTGGACGCGGTCGTGCAGGAACCTGTAGGAATCTTCCATGCGGAAGATGAGGCCTGCTCGAACCGCTTCCCAAAGCCGGCCATGGATTTCCTCCTTCGACTCCTGAGAAACCATCTCTAGCAGGGCGAACTCCGCGCTGTTCCCCATGCACGCAAGTAGCTGCAGTGCTCTCTGGGTTTCGACGGGCAGGCGGTTCAACTTGCTAATCAAAAGGTCCACCACATTGTCGGTGTAACCCTTGGCGCGAATGCGATTCAGGTCCCAGGACCATCGCCGCTCGCCATGATCAAAGATGAGTAAACCCTCTTCGGTAAGTGCAGAAATAAACTGAATGGCGAAAAACGGATTGCCCGCCGTTTTCTCGTGGATCAACTGCGCCAACGGGCTGGCACACTCCGGTTCACAATGAACAGAATCTGCAAGTAACAATTCCAAATCTTCAACGGCGAGGGGTGCAAGGACGATCTCGTGGACTCTTGCTCCAACCTGGCGGATCGCTTCCAGCTTTCGAATGAGCGGATGGGAAGAATCGACTTCGTTGTCCCGGTACGCGCCGATCAACATCAGGCTCCGCACATCCGACTGAGTAAGAAAATCCTCGAGCAAGTCGAGCGTTGCCGCATCAAGCCATTGCAAATCGTCAAGGAACAAGGCCAGCGGGTGCTCAGGTCGCGCGAATACGTTGATAAATCGCCGGAACACCAGCTGAAAGCGGCCTTGCGCGTCCTGTGGCTGAAGTTCAGGGACAGGTGGTTGTTCCCCTATGATCAACTTCAATTCGGGAACCAGATCCACAATGAGCCGACCGTTCGGAGCCAGTGCTTCACGAAGAGCGTCGCGCCATTTGCTCAGCTCTGCCTCGCTCTCGCTCAAAAGCTGAAATAGAAGGCTTTGAAAGGCCTGCGCCAGAGTGGCATATGGGATGTCGCGCCTGTACTGATCGAATTTACCCGATGCGAAAAGACCTCGCGACGGAACAAGCCGTTTATGGAGCTCGTTGACGACAGAGGACTTGCCGATACCGGAGTAGCCGGAAACAAGAACCAACTCCGGCCTGCCTCCGGCTACAACCCGGTCGAAGGCGGCGAGCAGGGCGGCGATTTCTGATTCTCTTCCGTACAGTTTCTCTGGAATCAGCAATCGGTCCGGCGTGTCTCGTCTGCCCAGCGGAAATTCGTCGACGCGTTGCTGCGTTTCCCATTCAGCTAGGCAGCGCCGAAGATCGCTCTCCACGCCTGCGGCTGTCTGGTATCTCTCCTCAGCAGTTTTGGCCAGCAACTTCATGATGATTGCCGACGCCGGGCCAGGAATGCCATGCAACCGTTCGCCTGGTGGCAACGGCTGTCGCGCGATATGGCAGTGCACCCATTCCATCGGATCGGACGCCGTGAATGGAAGACTGCCGGTCAGCATCTCATAAAGCGTGACGCCGAGAGCATAGAGGTCGCTCCGCGAATCGATCGATCGATTCATTCGCCCGGTTTGTTCTGGTGCCATATATGGGAGTGTTCCGGCGATGAACTCGGGAGGTTCGGGCGCCTGACGCTCACGTGGAAGGCGCGAGGCGATCCCGAAGCCCATCAGCCGGACGTGACCCGAGGGGTCAATCAGAACATTGGTCGGCTTCAGGTCTTTGTGAATCAACTCCTTTTTGTGCAATCCGCTGAGTGCCATTGCGAGACCGACAGCGAAGCGCAAGAACCGCGTTATCTGCATTGGTCCTGAAAAGAATTGATCGAGAGTTTCGCCGCCAGGATCTTCGAGCATGAGCGTCGTCTGCCCGCGGTGCTCGCAAAGGGCCAAGGGCCGAACCGCCCAGGCGGGATCCAGTTCATCCCTTAAGGAGAATTCGTGCTCTATCTTCTTTAGGGTCTCGAGCGCCGGATGCGGGGAAACAGGAACAAGCAGGAGAACAGATCGTGAACCGGGCTGGTTCGAATGCTCGTCACGGTATAGGACGAACTCCTCGTCCTTACGGAGAGCCTCGAGGGCATGTTGTTCCACGGTTTTGTACTCCAACTTCAGGGTCCTTCGGTGAACAGTCACCATTCCTGCCTGGCAAGCATTTTGACGAAGTGCACCTGCGAGATCTTTGGGGGAGAGTATCCCACTAGATGATCCAATTAGGTGTCAACGAGCAATTGACACTTTCAACGGCCAACTATCGCGTGCCCTTAGAGCCACGCGAAATTTCATTATATTTCTTGGAATTTAGCCGCGCGACCATGCGGCCCGATTCGAACTAGCCCAACGTCTTCGTTGTTTTGTTTGCATAGCCGCATTTACGCAATCGACATCCAGCATATTGCACGACATTGGAATCCGACGTGCCTTGTATTAGGCATTCAAACGACTCCAATGGCAACGACAACAGTAGATATCAACAGTCAGTCCGAAGCGCCCACCCCTGATCGAGATCGCATCGAAGAATTCACCAATGTCGTCACGCGTTGCCTTCCAGCCTTATATCGGATAGCGCTTCGCCGTCTCGGAAATATCTCCGATGCCGAAGATGCCGTTCAGGACGCCTTATTGTCCGCTTATAGACATTTGGATCAGTTCAAGGGTGAAGCGAAGTTCTCCACGTGGCTAACCTCAATCGTCGTTAATTCCGCGAGTTCTAGACTGCGTCGGCATCTTCGACATGTGCATATTCCACTGGATGGAGAAGATCAAACGTCGAACTATCACTCTTCGTCCTTTTCGCTATCGGACCACAGACCAAATCCGGAAGAAGTCTACAGGAGGTTGGAAATCGCCGACCGGGTGCTGCGACTCTCAACGCGTCTTTCACCGAAGTTGCGAAGGGCCTTTGAACTGCACTATGTACATGGATTAAGCACCGAAGAGACCGCAAGTACTCTGGGAGTGTCGAACAGCGCTGCAAAAAACCCAGCTATCAAGAGCTCGCGGACGACTCAAGCGTCTGGCGCCGGAATATACAAAATAGAAAGTCTGTTCTGATGCGCGAGAGCATTGGCGAAGTATGTCATACAAGACGATGACGATTAGACATTGGCGCCGACCACGCCGCTGTGGCATCAAATTCTGTTCGGCCGCACTGAGAAAAGGAAGCTATGAACGACCAAACTGGAAAATTGCTAGTCGTGGAGTCTGACGACGCTCTGAGAGCAACCCTCATTACTGTGTTGGGACACGCAGGATACAAGGTTTCAACTGACTACCGCGGAGGAATGAAGGCCGTTCTGGCTTTCGAACCCGACCTCGTCATTCTTGGAGCGGATCCACCGCAGCTGAATTGTTGCGATCTTCTCTCTGAGATCAAGGGTTCAAAGCACACTCGCAATATACGAGTCGTGATGTTAGTTCATGGGAGTTCAGCAGAGCGGACTCGAGGACTGGATCTCGGGGTCGACGATGCGTTGTCGCTGCCCGTCGATCCATCCGAGTTGCTTTCGAGGATACGCTCTCAGCTGCGGAGTAAACAGATCCCAGACGAGCTTCTAGAGCGGCTCCGCCTTAGCGAGGACAGCAAGAAGACGAATCAGCAAGTGGTAACGGCGGTCAACGAGGAACGACGGACATTTCTTGTCGGCGCTGTAGCGATTGTTCTTGTGTTTATGATTGTTGGCCTCGTCGGATTTTCCTTCTACCGTCGTAACCACGCGGAGAATGTCCGAGTCTAAGCCGCCATCACGCGTCTGCAAACCAGCATGCTCTCGCAACAAGGCTTGCTGGAACGGTCACACCTGAACCTTGGAATCCAGACGCCAGGAACTACAAGCAACCAGCCGGAAAAGACTGCTGCTCTCGAAAACCACGTAACGGCAGTAGAAGGCCGCCTTCAGAAACTCGAAACCGAGGGTAAAGCTGCACATACAATTATCGACGCTTATGAACCGAGCGTCTGTCTTATCCATGTTGTGCTGGCGTTCCGCGATCACAATACCGGGTTGAAATTGCACTACGCGGCGCTCACCAGTACCGGCGAGCCTGAAACCGACAACTCCAACAATCCCTTAGTGAGCCTCACTGGGATCGGTCCGGAGGTACACCTCGATGTTTTTGGGACCGGGTTTCTGGCATCCGATGATGGACAGATCCTCACCAACCATCACGTCGCCGAACCCTGGTGGCAGAACGACGAGATTAAGGAGATGCTCGATCAGGGTCTCGAGCCTGAGATTGCTGAGATGACGGCCTATTTCCCCGGCGTGACTCATGGCATCTCGATCACAACTAAAAGGATTTCTTCCGCTGCAGATGTCGCAGTCGTGAAGGGGAACGTTTCGGGGTTGGGTATTCGGCATATTGCCCTGGCCGATGGTCGCAACTCGGCTGTGGGCGGCAGTCGGGTTCTGTTGCTTGGCTATCCCACTGGCGTAAATGCGATTCTGGCACGGACTGGCGCAGCAACTCTCCAGGCAATCGCAGCTTCATCGAAGGGGGATCCGAGGCAGGTGATGGAAGAACTCGCGCATCATCATTTAATCAAGCCTGTGGCCACTCAGGGACACATCGGCGACGTACTTCCCGACAAGATCATTTATGACGCCCAGACCACCTCAGGCGGTTCCGGTGGCCCACTTTTCAATGATCAAGGTCAAGTCATAGGAATCAACTTTGCGATGGTACGTGACTTCGGGGGATCGAATTTTGCCATTCCGGTGCGTTTTGGAGAGGCACTCTTGAAGCCCTAAGACATGTAACCAAAAGCGCTCCAACTACCTCTTATTGTCGGAAGCATCCTAGAAAACCCGAAACGGAGTTACCTACATGTTTGATATGAAAAATCTCACTCGGCTGAAGAAGCTCGATGAGAATGCACCTGAAACGATGAAAGCCTTTTGGGCTTTTGACAAAGAGGCGTTCAAAGACGGTGCCATTGATGTCTTGCACAAGCAGTTGATGGCTGTGGCCGTTGCGCTGACTACGCAGTGCCCATACTGCATTGAGTTGCATGTAAGAGCAGCCCGTCAAGCCGGCGCAAATAACGCGATGCTGACGGAAGCAGCGATAGTCGCGGCCGCGATGCGCGCGGGCGCGTCGATCACCCACGCGACGCACTTGTTCAAAGAGTAATGAGAGTAAATGTTGCGAAGCAACGATGTCGGTGTCTCATGTCTCAACGAGACATGGGGCTCAATCTTCGATGTTTTCGAGTGACTGTTTGGACTTGCCCGGCTTGTGGAACAAGAAGCTGGGAGTGCTGGAAAGTCCTGGTTCAGTGTTTACCTGCGCAGCGCCGCTCACAATCATCCCCTTCACGGCCGAGGGTCGGCGCTGTCAGCGGAACGGATTTCGGCAATGGCTGGAAGCGTGGCCTTTCTGACGAAAGAGGCAGATTCTTAATTGGCGCAAAAACTTCGCTCCTAGTAAGCTCGCTCCAGAATGATCATGGATTAGGATACTGGTGCTGTTAACTAATCAACCCCTTACTGCTTGAACCGTGTTCGGCCAACTTATAGCTCGTAGATTCTAATGGAGCACCGGGCGGGAATCGAACCCGCGAATATTGGTTTTGCAGGCTGGTGGATCTTAGTAGAATGTGCAACTTAAATAGATCGTGATGCCCTCAAATACCCTTGAATTTCCTGTAATGGATTCTCTCGATGGGGTGAAAGTGGGGTTTTTCACAACCGAGTTGCGAGGTGCGTCTAAAGAAACTGTTTTAACGTTTAGCGTTGTCCAAGCCTTCGTCTGATCCCAAGGATCGACGCCTCCTCCAGCTATTTACTCATGCCTCAGGCTCTGACAGAGGCCGGGACCATCGCTTCTTCCCTTTTAGTGGTCCTATGGTGTGTGGGGAGAGGGATTCGAACTTTCGGTTCCAACTGCTCGCTGGAATTGATAATCGAGAAGGTGACACCGCTCTTCTAGCCTTATTTAGCAACCACGAAAAACCCTTAATCGGGCGATGGCGAAGTTCGGCTTCTTCAACACGAATCCTGACAGTTTTAACGATTGTCGCTCTAGCGGCAAGTTACCGTTCGCATGTTTCGTTTCGATGATCCAACCGCTTCTCCCTACGGCCTTGACCAAGGGATTCACAGTGCCTCTTTCTTTCCGGTTAAGTCATGCATTGTCCCTGCTCGGCCCAGCCCACAGCTGCCATCTATGGTCAGACAAGCTCCCGTCATGTAATCAGACTCGGAAGAGCCAAGAAAGCCATATCCGGCGCCGATCTGTTCAGCGGTGCCGAATACTCCCAGCGGAATACGTGCCAGTAAAGTTTGCTTTAGGCCTATGATTCCGCATGCCGATCTAAGCAACGCTCGAAGACGTCCTATTAGTCGGATAAGTCCCTCTCTTGTCGATTGCCGGATTGTTCCATCGGAAGGACGTCGATGCTAGAGTATCGAAAAGCTGAATTTCGACGCTGGAGTTGAATTTGCTGGTCGATTGCCACTCGCATGTGTGGGCCTACCCAGGTCATCTCTCTGATGAATTCGTGAACGAAGCCAACGCACGCTCACGCGGGCATCGCCTGGACCTCCATGTGCCGCCTGAGAAACACCTGCACGCAATGGCCGGAGTCGACAAGGTGATTGTCTTCGGCCTGCGGGCGCATCATTCGGGATTGTGGGTTCCGAATGATTACATTGCCAGCTACGCGGCAAGCTATCCGGAAAAGGTCATTGGATTCGGCGCCATTGACCCGGCGGTCGATCCGATCGAAGAGACGCTCGATGCGATCGTAAGCCTGAAGCTACGCGGCGTGAAGCTTGGGCCTATCTACCAGAACATTCATCCAACTGATCCAAGAATGATGAAGGTCTACGAGTTCTGTCAGGCGCATGGACTTCCCATCATGATTCATCAGGGAACTACCTTCGTCAGGACAGGTCCTCTTAAATATGCGTTGCCCATCCAACTGGAAGATGTGGTCATAGAATTTCCTCAACTGAGGATGATCATCGCCCACCTGGGGCATCCTTGGATTGCCGAGACGCTTGTTCTTATACGTAAACATCCGCACCTCTATTCGGATATTTCGGCTCTGCACTATCGTCCATGGCAGTTCTACAACGCACTCATTATGGCGAAGGAGTATGGCGTTCTCGACAAGATTCTCTTTGGATCAGATTATCCCTTCACCACCCCAGAGGCGCAGATCGATGGCCTGCGCAATATTAATCATTTTGCCGAGGGCACCAATCTTCCGCGGCTGACCAGTGAAGAGATCGAGAAGCTTATTTACAGTGCCACGCTGACGTGCCTTGGATTGGAGACGGCGTGAAGATCACCGACGTCAACGTGATCATCCTTGAATCGCCGGGGTCCTATCAAGCGACATCCGGGGGAGAAGAAGCCTACGGCATAAAATATCTCGGCATTGTCAAGGTCGAGACCGACGCCGGCATCACCGGTTATGCCGATCTTGAAACGCAGCCCCATGTCGCGCAGGCAATCGTCGCTGCTCCTTCGGAGGGCGCAGCGCCCGGATTTCAAGGACTCCGGTCGGTTCTGATTGGAGAAGATCCCTTCGAGGTCGAACGTCTCTGGCACAAGATGTACATGGCTTCTGTGTACTACGGCAGGCGCGGCGCGGCGATGCAGGTGATCTCCGGCATCGACATCGCATTGTGGGACATCGTCGGCAAGAGAGTCGGGCAGCCCATTTACAAGCTGCTTGGAGGCGGCTACCGTGATCGGGTGCGCGCATACGCCAGCACTTTATTTCGGTCCACTCCGGCAGGCATGCGTGACGCCAGCCGCGCTTATCTGGATCTAGGCTTCACTGCCGTGAAGTTCGGATGGGGTGTCTTCGGAGAAGATTATCAGCGCGACGTAGAACTGGTGGCAGCGGCGCGGGAGGCCCTGGGAGATCGCGTGGAGTTGCTCATCGATACAGGCTGGTACATCCATCGCACAGCCAAAGAGGCCATTCAGATGGTGCAGCGGCTTGAGCCGTATCGACCCTTCCTGATCGAGGAGCCTTTGTCGCCAGAAGACTATGACGGGTACGCGGCGCTTGCCGGTGCAGTAGACACACTCATTGCCTGCGGCGAACAGGAGGCGACTGAGTGGGGCTTCCGCACATTGATCGAGCAGGGCAATGTCGATGTGATCCAGCCGGACCTGTCTCGCTGTGGAGGCTTTACGGCGGCTCGCAAAATCGTGCACCTGGCGGAATTGCATAACCGGCTTTGCATTCCGCATGCGTGGATTTCCGATCTGTTGACGGCTGCCTCTCTACACCTGAACGCCTTCATGCGCAGATCGGTGTTTCAGGAATTCAACGTCACCAGCGGGCCGCTGAGCCGTGAACTTTGCCTTAACCCGATCCAGCTTGAAGAAGGATTTTTGCGCGTTCCGCAAGGTCCCGGACTTGGCGTCGAGGTAAACGAGAAAACAATCGAAAAATACCGGGTAGGGTGATCCATGGACCGACTGAGCGGCAAGGTTGCCATTGTTACTGGCGGCGCGAATGGAATCGGAAGAGCAATCGCGGAAAGATTTGCGGAAGAAGGCGCCTGGGTCCTTATCGCCGACATCGAAGAAAAGCCCGGACAGGATGTCGTAGCGGCGATACGCGCGAAAGGCGGAGCGGCAGAGTTCTGCGTTGCGGATGTGTCGAACGAGGAAGATGTTCAACGCGCGGTTGGGATTGCGTCGGCGCGCAATGGACGCATCGATGTTCTCTGCAACAATGCAGCCTATCTGTCTCCGAACTTCCATGCGGCGCTGGAATCGACGAGCGATGAGTGGCGCAAGTGCATCGATGTAGCCCTCATGGGCACGCACTACTTCACCAAGGCAGTCCTTCCATACATGATTGCGCAGAAGGCCGGGTCCATCGTGAACGTCGTCTCCATCCAGGCGATGGAGGGGATGATGACATCGGTCGCCTACACGACGACGAAAGCGGCCCTGCTCGGCTACACCATGAGTGTCTGTTATGACTACGGGCCGCACAACATCCGCATCAATTCACTCTGTCCTGGTCCGATCCAGACACGCATTGCCGATCCTGAAGGCGATCCGCACTACCAATGGCAGTGCGACCAAACGACTCTCGGCCGCGTCGGCTACCCGAACGAAGTGGCATGGGCCGCGCTGTTTCTTGCTTCGGATGAATCCTCGTTTGTCACGGGGATAACACTCCCAGTCGACGGGGGCTGGACGGCGAGCTCGGCAAGAAAGCGGTCATGAAGCAAAGGACATGATGCGAAGAAGAGAGTTTTGTGCGGGTGCGCTTGGCGGTCTGTTGCTTTCGCTGCAGCGATCGGTTCTTGGAGCACAACCTTTGTTTGTTCCCGCCAGTTATGTGCCTTTCTCGGTTGATCTGTCGGGAGAATGGGAATTTCGGATAGACCCTCTCGATGTTGGCCTTACTGAAAGATGGTTCGAAACGCCTGTCTCTTTTGAGCGAAAAATTCAGGTACCGGGTGCATGGAATGCCCAAGGCGTTGCCTTTAAATCAGAAGAGCAACTACGCGAATACGAAGATAAGTCTCAAAAAGAGCGAATGGCGATGCATGACGTAGTGATGTCGGATGGGCATCCGGAATCCGATCGGCTCTTTCATGTTTATCCCGGTCCGGGCTGGTATCGAAAAAAAGTCACGATCCCGGACGATTGGAAGGGAAAGGTTCCATGGCTTGTCTTTGCTGGTGTCCATCGCGAGGCAGACGTTTGGGTCAACAATCAACCGGTGGGAGCACATCGGTCTTATCTCACCCCTTTTCGCATTGACATTTCCTCGCATGCCAAAGCGGGTGAGACCATCACCGTCGTAGCACGAGTGGATGCCAGACGTAAAAGGGAAGTGGACCCGCTGTTGGGCTGCATGGACACTCTCGATTTTCTTTATGTTACGTGGGGAGGAATTCATCGCCCAGTAACACTCGAGGCGACAGCTCAAAGTCGAATAGAGGACGTCTTTATCCTTCCGCATCTGGCGACCGAAACAGCTGAAATTCGGATCAGCATTCAAGGCAAAAAGGCCGCTCGATTTGCGGTTGCCACCGAAATTCTGGATGCAGAAGGTGTTTCGGTAGCGTCGGTTCAACAGGCGGCGACGGACGACGGGGCTGAGACGGTGTTGATGCCTCGTCTTGCAAAAGCGAAACTTTGGTCGCCGGAGACTCCGTATCTTTATACTGCCCAGATCCAGTTGCTTTCAGGCACAGAAGTGATCGACGCTCGCTCGATTCGCTTTGGGATGCGCGAATTCAAAGTGGAAGCGGGAAACTTCCTTCTTAATGGAAAGCCGATTTTCCTGCGTGGCTATGGCGATGACTGCATCTTTCCCAACACAATCTGTCCGCCTACGGAGACAAGCGAATTTCGCACTCATCTTTCACGCGCCCGCGAATATGGTTTCAATTACGTCCGGCATCATAGCTGGATTCCTCCCAAGGAGTACCTGGATGCTGCCGATGAACTTGGCATGATGCTCCAGCCGGAATTCCCATTTGTCGGTCGCCCGGATTTTTCAGGTGCTCCTGAAGCCAGGCGCGTTGCTCTTGAGCAATGGATAGAAGCTATCCAGCGCAATCGAAATCATCCGTCGATCGTGACCTGGTGCATGGGGAATGAAATCTACAATTCCTTCGATTTGGCGCCCGCGATGTATGAAGCGGCGAAACGTCTTGATCCGTCCCGACCGGTTATCGACACAGATGGCTGTGATTTCAAAAACAAGGATCGCAAGACGCTTGACTTCATGGTGGTTCAGTTCAATGAAGGAGATTCGATGGGCTATCAGGACGGGAAATACAGTTTCCCGTCCGACATTGGTAAGCCTGTCATCGCACACGAGATGGGTTACTTCGCAACGTTACCCGACCTGGCTCAATTAAAGCTCTTCGAAAATGGTTTGCGACCCTACTGGATATTTGACACTCAGGCTCTAGCGCAGCAAAAAGGTGTTCTCGATGTTTATGCCGACTGGCTGGCTGTATCTTACCGTCTTCAGGCCGTGAGTCTAAAAAGCAATGTGGAGGCGGCTCGCAGGTCATCCTTGAAGGGCACGTCGGTGTGGCTTTTCCAGGATTATCCGAACTGCGCCGAGGGAGTGACAGATATGTTTCTTCGGCCTAAAGGACTTCCTCCAGAGGAATTCCGGAAGTTTAATTCCCCGACGGTACTGCTTCTGGATGCACCCCGGCGGAATTGGTGGAGCGGTGAGACCGCTGAATTCAAGTTCGTCGTCTCGCGATTCGAGGACGCTCCATCAGATAGGGCGAAGCTCCACTGGGTACTGAAGAGTGGAAGCGCTACTTTACTCGAGGGCGTTCAGGAGAACCTTCAGATTCACTCTGGCGGAGTGCAGGAACTTTCCTCGTTCCAATTAGAAGTACCGGCACGGTTTCCATCAGAACGTCTCACGCTCACGGCAGAACTCATCGATGCGAACGGTAAAATCGAAAATTCCTGGAACCTGTGGGTCTTTCCTAAAGAACTCCTCACGGAAACCACTCACAAAGGGCGCACGGTTAGATGTGACACGTCTTGTGCAAAATACTTCTCGGCACAGGGATATTCAGGCGGAACGATTCCGCTCGAGACTGGGCTCTTCATCACGACCAAGCTTGATGAGGAGGTTCTTGAATATCTTAAGTCTGGCGGCCGAGTCCTATTGCTTGAACCTGAGCCAGTCTTTCCCACAGAAGAAACAGACTTCCGGCTTTCAGCGTGGGATGGAAAAGGGCCTGCGGGCACGATCTTTGACGCAAAGCATCCAGCGCTTTCCGCGATGCCATCGGAGGGTTGGTGCGATCTCCAGTTTTATTCTCTGATCCAAAGGTCGAAGACTATTCTCCTGGACTCACTCCCGGCGAAGATTCAGCCGTTGGTGCGGTGCATTGATCGACCTACGCGCTTGGCCAATCGGGCATATCTTTTTGAAGCACAGGTAGGTCGAGGCAAACTCCTGGTCAGCGGTTTTAACTTTGCTGAATCGATTGGGTCGAAAGATCCCGCCGGGATCTTTCTGCTTGATCGATTAGTGCATTACACACTTGGGCCAGAATTCGAACCGAAGGCCGTCATCCCTGAAGCGGCCTTGAAAGCCGATGTTATGAAAGTCTCTCTTGCTCCGGGTGAAGTATCGTTCCGCCATCGGGGTTACTCACGATCAACGTAGTTGAACCGGAAGAACGCACCGTAGATTGAACTCTCACGTGACAGGGAACCTCATAGCCCTTGAATACCTCCAATCAGCATGAATAACGCCTACTTTTTCAGAGAGGACGCATCGATGAAAGTACTCCGGTTCCTGACAGTCGCTTTAATAGCCGGACTCACTACCGCCGCCGCAGTTGCACAACCCCGTACCGCAAATTTGAATCTGGACTTTTCAAAGAACCTCGGCCCGATGGAGATGGACCACATCTCTCTAGGACAAGGCGGCCTGTCGCCCGACCCTATATGGGACAACCGCATTGCAGAGGTTCGCGCTCTCCATCCCCGTCTGATCCGCCTGTTTGTGCAGGAATACTTCGATATTCTGCCGGCCAAGGGACAGTATCACTTCGACACACTCGATCAGTCCGTTCGTGAGATCGTCGAGGCTGGGGCACTGCCGCTGATGACCATCACCATCAAGCCTAAGGTGCTCTTTCCCAAAGTCGATCAGGACATCATCGATCCTAATGACTACAACGCATGGGAGCAGCTCATTGCTCACATCGTGAGTCATTACAAGGCCCAGGGGCTGAGCGGCTTTTATTGGGAGGTAGGAAACGAAGGCGATATAGGAGAGTCGGGCGGATCGCCGTACCGTTTTACGCCGGCGAACTATACGCGTTACTACCAGCACACGATCGAGGCGATTCTAAAGGCAGACCCAACCGCGCATGTGGGTGGCCCGGCCATGGCCCACTGGAAGTCACCAATCCTCCCCGCGCTGATCGCATTCTGCGACAAAAACAAAGTGCCTCTCAACTTTGTTTCCTGGCACATCTATAACAATGATCCCAAGGCGATCCAGGCGACCATCGAGAGCGTAAAAGCTCTTCTGGCACAACATCCGGCGATTCACGCGGAAACGATTCTCGACGAATGGAACATGGCATTGTCTCTTCCTCCTGAGAATCCGAGTGTCCAACCGGCCTTTGTCGCTGAGACTGCATGGCGAATGAAAGAGTCCGGATTGACGTACTCCTGCTTCTACCATATTCGCGACTACCATGTAGATCGCGATCGTTTCGCGCCATTCTTCTCGCCGGGTGGAGCATCATTTATGGCGAGCTGGTGGAACCGGATGCCGCAGTATTCAGGGCTGTTCGATTACCAGAATGTTATGCGGCCAGCATACTTTTCGTTTGAGTTGCTGGCGCGGGTGACCGGAGATCGTCTCGATGCCACCTCGGATGATGATGCGGTTCATGCCTTCCTTTCCTACGATAAGACATACCGCATTTACAACCTTCTCTTCTGGAACTTCTCAGCATCGCCCGTTACGATCAAGCTGCAGGAGCATGGTCTGCCAGAGACATTGGTTGCAAGGCGGAGGCGGCTGGATGCCAAATCTCCTTCTGAGGATGAGAACGCCCGTCTCCATCCTCTGCCGGATCTAAAGCTTGATCCCAGCGCTGCACCGACGGAGATTCAACTGGAGCCATATGGCATGGAAACGTGGGCTCTTGAACCTACGAACTGGGTAAAGCAGTTGCTTGGGCGGTAAGCGCAAAGTGAGAAGAGAAAAGTAAGGCGGCCGGGTCCCCTAAAACGACCGGCGGCCTTACTTTTATTGCCAGAGTGGGGCTGTGATTACGCCGTAAAATGTAGAGGAAGAGATCAGACTCAGAAAGGGATCTGAGCGTGCTTACAGCACGCCATATTTCGCGAAAACGTCCTTCAAGTAGGCTCCCTGCAAGAGCTCAGCCCGGCTTCCATTTTCCTTTTCAACTTTCTCCATGGCGAGCTGAATCACGTTTGGCAGCACCTCCGCGGGCACAGTGACGACTCCGTCATAATCGGCGAAGACCAGGTCACCGGGAGAAACCCGCGCCCCCGCGCACTCAATCGGAACATTGTAGTCGATGATCGTTCCACGGCCTTTCGAATCTACTGGCTTGATGCCGCGCGCAAAGACCGGAAATTCGAGGTCTTGTATCTTGCGCACATCACGCACGAGGCCATCAATCACAGCTCCCCTGGCTCCTCTGGCGCGCGCCGCTGTCGACAGCAGTTCCCCCCACGGGGCATTCTGCAGAGAGCCGGCCGTAGAGACGACGACGACCTCTCCGGGAAGGATGGAATCCAACGCGGCAATTTCCATAGCATAAGGATTTTCAGGGATATGGTAGATATCCACGTAAGAAAAGGTACGCGCCCAGCCCACGAATCGATCATTGGGAGAGAGAGGTCGCATGAATTCCCGGAGTGCCTGATTCCTGTATCCAAGCTCATCCAGTGAGTCGGATATAACTGCCGTGTACAGGTACTGTTCGATCTGTCCGAACAGTTCGAGGTCAGCAGCGGTTGCGGGATTTCTTACGAGGCGATCAGTTTGGTTATTCATGGACACAGACTAACTACAAATGGGAGTCTGCTAAAGGGGGAAATGTTAGAAAAGCTGTGAAGTGTCCGATACTAAGGACACTTCACAGCTTCGATTCGATAAGTCCCAATACTGTTAACTAATATTCAATTCTCTCTTGCAACATCTAAACTTCAGCATGGTAGTTATGCACCAATCCGTGAAGAATTGGTCTTTGTTTTTCGAGTGCGAGTGGACTGATATGCTGCGATAACAGCGCCGCAGCTTCGATTACACGACCCGCTCGGGCGGAGATGTCTTCGATCTGAGCCTTCATGCCGGAAATGCTGATGGCGGCAACAACTTCACCAGCACCGTTGTGTACGGGTGCTCCGATACATCGAATACCGATCTCTTCTTCTTCATCATCAACCGCGTAGCCCAGCTGTTGAATCTGTTCGCAGGCTTTCTTGAGGATTCGTCTCGAAGCAATGGTGTTTTCGTTATATCGGATGAGTCCCTGCTTCTGGATAAGATCATCTAGCTCGGAGGCAGGCAAATGAGCGATGAGTGCTTTCCCCAGAGCGGTACAATGCAGGCCCATGCGTTTGCCGACCCAGGTGGCCAGCTTCGGTGTTCCTGATGGCTCAATCCTGTCGATCAGGATAACCTCGCCTTCTTCCAGCACGGCAAGATGTACGGTAAGACCAGTGTCCTGCATCAGATGTTGGAGAATCGGTGCAGCATGTCCACGGAGGCTCATTCCTCCGAGTGCCATGTTTGCGACCGCATGCAGGCGAAAGCCCAGGTTGTACCGACCGGTTTTCTCATCTCTCTGGACATAGCCGCATCGTTGGTAGGTGAGAAGTAGGGCATGTCCGGTGCTTCGTGGCAGATTCAGCTTCCGCGCCAGCTGTGATAGAGTCACACCTCGCCGCGACTGGGCAAGGTATTCAAGCATGAGTAGTCCGCGCTCCAGTGCCGGCACCGATTGCGTTCTAGGTCCAGTCCAAGGGTCCATAGACGATTTTACCCCGAAAGGCAAATTATGCCGTAGAGAAAAAGCAAGCTGTCCAGCCGTTCGGACAGTTTGTGAAAACCAGACGCCATGGGCGTTGCGGTATGAACTCCAGCACACGGCCAATGCTAAAATAGCTCCATCCCCGTTCCATCCAGCAAGGAACCAATCGCACAGGGCGTACGGCTTCTGTTCGACTGGCCGGACATTTTTATCCTTTGCCCCTTTACATGGATTCCTAAATGTTTATGCATGTAGCAGAATTGGCTAACTCAAGTTCCTTCAGGGCAGGACTCTTCGCTGAAAGATCGACAGCAAACTAAGGGGAGATTATATGAAAAACCTTTTCATCTTGATGCTATTCATGTTGGCTATTGCAGCAGATTTAAGAGCCCAGATCGCAAATGAGGGAGGCATTCTCGGTGTTGCCACGGATCGCAGCGGTGCCGTTATCCCCGGAGCGGAAGTGACGGTCACGAATCTGGATACAGGTGCGGTGCAGCAAATTTCTACTGACGCATCAGGTAACTTCGAAATACTGGCTCTGCCAATCGGCCCCTATTCTGTCAGTGTCTCCATGGCCGGATTCAGGACGTGGCACCTGGATAAAATCGTACTGGAGATCGGTCAGCGTTCCCGGTTGTCTCCGGTCTTGCAGCTTGGCAACGTGACGGAACAAGTCACGGTGGCGGGGATCGGCGCGCAGATACAGACAGAGAATGCCTCGCTGGGAACCGTGATTCAACAGAAGCAGGTTAGCGATCTACCCTTGAACGGGCGTAACGTCGTGCAGCTGGTGAGCCTGGCGCCCGGCATGCAATATACCGGACAGGTTGGCGGTCAATTTGGCGGCGAGCGCGGCTCTTACGTGCAGGGATCCGGGACACAAAGCGGCCAGACGCAATTCACTCTCGACGGGTTCAATTCCAACGGCGCTATGGACGAAGGAGCGACGGCTATTCCGAGTGTGGACACGATTGCAGAGTTCAACGTCCAGACTTCGAACTTCAGTGCGGAAAATGGCCGCTATCCATCACAGGTCCTCGTCGCCACCAAGTCGGGCACCAATGCTTACCACGGCGCGGCCTGGGAGTTTACGCGCAACAGTGCTTTCTCGGCGCGTAACTACTTCGCTACGACCACCCCGCGGCTCGTTCAAAACCAGTTCGGCGTGGCCGGAGGCGGCCCTATTATTCGCGACAGGACATTTTTCTTCGCCAGTTTTGAGGCATTGCGTATACGGCAGGATCAAATCTTTGACAGCACCGTGCCGTCATCGGCCATGCTCCAAGGCGACTTTTCCAGCCTCTCAAAGCCGATCATCGACCCAGCCAGTGGTCAACCATTTCCTAACAATCAGATTCCTGCCGATCGATTTGATTCTTCCTCAACGTTCTTCTTTCCTTATCTGCTGCAGCCAAATGCTCCCGATGGGAGGTTTCACGCAAATGCACCTACCAGCACCGATACCACATCAGGCACGGCGCGTATCGACCATATGCTTACGAGCAAACAGCACATCTATGGACGCTGGGTCCGCTATGACAGCCCTCAGCTCTTCTATGGCTATGGACCTGGAATGTATGAAACCAATAAGACAGTTCAGAACAGCTACGGTCTGAACTACGTCTATACGATCACTCCGAATACGCTTTTCACGATCGACCTGGGCTATCAGAAATCGAATAACACCTTCATCAGCCCCCAGGTCGGCAAGACTAACTACACCGATGAGGCCGGGATCCAGGGCTTCCCGACCGCAGGCCGTGAGACCGCCGTGGGATTGCCCGATGTGACACTCAGCGGCTACACCGGCTTCGGAGATTTGTGGGGTGTGAATGGCCACCTGTGGTCTCACAGCTGGAATGGCACGAGCAGCGTGAACCTGGTCCGTGGAAAGCATCTCATTGACCTCGGCATTCAATATGACAACCGAAGCGTGTATGGAAACCATGCCTCCTTTGCCGCAAGCGGCAGCTTCACATTCAACGGACAATACACTGGCAATGGCTTCGCCGATTATCTGCTGGGGCTCACATCGTCGGCGGCGCGCAACTATCCTTTGGCGCCCTTTGGGGTGCAACATGCGCCCTACACCGCCTATTTCGTAGAGGACACTTATAAGATCACTCCCAAGCTCACCTTAAACCTGGGATTGCGATACGACCACTGGTATAACAAACAGCTTGTCGATGGAGCTGGCGCCACGTTCGATCCCACTATCGGCAAAGTCATTGCAGGTGTTGATTCAAGCGGTAACGTAGATCTCTCTGCGCAACCCGAGGCACCATATCTGGCAGCGGCGACAGCAGGGGAATGGGTTCCTGCGAATCAGGTGGGCATCCCCGCCGGTCTTTTCGAAGGGAATGGATATTTCTCGCCGCGTGTAGGTTTTGCCTGGAGGCCGCGCGATAACTCCGACCTTGTCATACGAGCCGCCTATGGAATTTTCACCAGTAGTTTTCAGGGGAATATTGCAGCCTCCTCCATCGTCGGCCCACCCTATTGGGGCTATGAGACGCCGAGCTATACGGTACAGTCCAATCAGAAATGGGAGACCGCATTCCCCCTTGTTCCTAATACCTTCAGCCCTCCGGGCGTTGCAGCTCCGTCCTGGAATGTGAAGGCGCAAAAGACCCACGAGTGGAACGTCTCTGTTCAGCAGTCACTGCCGCTCAATTCCGCGCTCACTCTTTCTTATGTCGGCAATCACGTCTTCGATGGAATTTCCGGACAGTCTTACGACGATGTGCCTGCCGGGGCCTACACCGATCTGCAGGCGGCGCGGCCTTATCCCGGGCTGAGCAGCGTCATCCTGTATCAGAACATGGGGGACTCCTGGTATAACGCTCTGCAAGCCAAGTGGGAACGCCGGTTCTACAACGGCTTCACCTTCACCGCCTCCTACGCGTTCGGCAAGCTCATGCTCGATAATCTGGCATCCTGCGTTTACTGCAGCGTTCAGCCGTTCACACCACCCGGCTATAATCGCGGACGGTCCAGTGCGGATATAACGAATATCCTTGCGGTAAACGCCGTCTATGAGCTTCCGGTCGGACGCGGAAGGACCTACTTTTCAGGAATGAATCGGATTGAAGATGCTCTACTCGGCGGCTGGGAATTGAGCGGCATCTTCTCGTATGCCTCCGGCGCTCCATTGACGTTCGACGTGCCGGGTGCAACGCTGGGCAACGGCTATGACACACGGCCCAACCTGCTAGGCAACCTGCATGTTTCAAATCCCGGACCTAACGGCTGGTTCAATCCCGCAAGTCTGGCCGCGCCTGCTACCTATGCGTATGGGAACTCTGGAATGGGTATCTTCGACGGGCCATCGACGCGCGGGTTGGATAGCGCCCTGCTCAAGAACTTCCACTTCACCGAGCAGACATTTCTTCAGTTTCGCTGGGAGGTCTTCAATATGCCGAACTTCGTAAACTTCGGCGCTCCGAATGTCTCGATCGGTCAGTCGACAACCGGCCAGATTTTCAGTGCCGGCGATCCGCGCGAAATGCAGTTCGGGCTGAAGCTCATCTTCTGATGAGACACACGCATGAAAATGGGGCCGCCGGAGAATCTTTCGGCGGCCCCGCTTTTTGTTTGCGACGGCAATTTCAGACGTGGGCGTCCTGTGCGATGACGTAGAGTGTCGATCCCTCCTGGCAACTCGCCCGCGCGCACATCATGATCACAACTCCCGAGCGATGCGCATAGAGATCGAGCGGCTTTGCCGCATGATCTGAAAAGTTGTGCACGCGACCGATCAGCTGGCCATCCTCCACCTCTTCGCCCAGATCAACCAGCGGCTCCCATATTCCTGTTTGTGGGCAGGGAGTGTAGTCTTCGAGATTTCGAGCATCCACTAAGCGCGGCGGCGAAGAACGGAGAGGATCGATTTTCACGATCTCTCCCGTCAGCATTCCATAGTGCTTGAGTACGTTGCGAATACCCTCATATCCGTGCAACACGCCTTTGCGGCTCAACCCTTCTCCGTAACCGAATTCGCCGCCAATGGCGATCTTACCCTCGGCTTCGGCCTCGTCTGTCAAGAGACCTGAGGCCATCTGGCTGGAATAGATCAGCATAAAGGGAGGATCGAAGAGCGACGCGACATCCGCAATCTCCGCGAACTGAGCGGGATCGGGAACAGGGTGAAACGACGTGCAAAGCGCGAAGCCGCCTTCGCGTCCTCCCGCATGCATATCGACCACCACCCGTACTTGAGGAAAGACGTAAGACTTTACAAAATCGGCGATGCGATAAGAGATTGTTCCGCGTGGATTGCCCGGAAAAGCCCGATTCATGTTGACATGATCGAGCGGAGAAACCCTCTCGTTTGCCGCACAAGCACTCTGGCTCAGTTGCGGCATCAGGATCACTCGTCCGCAGATCTCCTTCGGATCCAGCTCCTGGCACAACCGCTTGACCGCAACCTGTCCCTCCCATTCGTTTCCGTGTGTTCCTCCAAAAGCAGCTAGGCCGGGAGGCTGGACGCCGTCGGATGATGACCGGAGGCCGTTGATGACAGTGATCGGAACCAGCGAATACCCCCAACCTGAGTCCACAGGGAACGCCAGGCGATAGTGGTGCTTTCCCGGTCGACCGAAGTCGATCTGCGTAGGGTGATGGAGAATATCCGGCATGTCATCCTTCCGTGTCAGTGCTATCGAAACTATTCTTTCATTTTGCCTGTGTGATCCAGTGCAGCGGGTTTACAGTGCTTCTACTTGCACAATCTTGTCCAAAGGACAGGATGCTTACCATCGGAGTGGAGCAGCGTACCCGGTTTGGAGCGTCTACGATGGGTGCTGGCTTCGTGATAGCTACGCCACTCCGGCAGACGGCGAGTGGATACGGTGAAGGAGAACGCGTGACAATAGGCTACCTTTATATGATTCTCTCCCTGCTCTGTTTTGGCATGATCGGAATATTTGCAAAATATGCCGACGCCCGAGAGTGCAGGCCGAGCGCAGTCTACACTCTGGCCTACGGCTGGTCAGTGCTGTTTGGAGCTGTATTCGTCATCTTGTTTCGCGGAGCAGATTTTCACGTCCCGGCGATTGTGTACGCGATTGCTCTGCCCTTCGGCGTTGCCAGTGCGATTGGCGG
>Ga0206827_1057_pt1 | contig 27729 bp, 25 predicted proteins | sample Alteio_BWOrgCont_77_FD_152852 | JGI IMG/M metagenome (GOLD analysis project Ga0206827, IMG submission 152852) | Enriched cells from forest soil in Barre Woods Harvard Forest LTER site, Petersham, Massachusetts, United States -... | ecosystem: Environmental > Terrestrial > Soil > Temperate forest >...
GAGAAAGCGCGCCGGAATCGCGTCGTCTGAAGTCCAATTTTGCAAGATCGAGAATTTCCGCGCCACTCCCATGGAAGAAACCAGAGAGCAGGAGCCATGAAATGTCTTCTTCGAGTAGCGGTCTGCTGATCCAGCGCAACAGGAGCAGAGCGGCGCGGATAACAGGAATGGCTGAAAGCGGCACGCCAAGCGAAAATTCAAACGGCATCGGAGCCGCCTCGTTCGCGATATCGAGAGACTCCGGCATCAACACAGCGCGAAATGCACGATCAACCTCCGCCCGGATGCTACCGATGTCAGGCGCGATCACACCGATACGAATAGTCGAATTGATCTGCAGTTTGTGCCTGCACCACTCGGCGCAGGTGAGTAGTTCATCGCGGGCGTCGCTCGCGGTAACAAGTGTGCTTGCGGGCCCATCATGAGGCACAGGACCAGCAACATCGACCGCAACTCCACTTTCACGAAGAGTGTTGAGAAGCGATTGTTGGGCAGGGGTGAAACGGTCGAAGCCGACGAACAGAATGCGCTTGGGCAAGCTGAGAGAGCCGGCCTTGCAAGCTTGGACGATCAGAGATTCGATCTTGCTGCGGCTCGTCCAGTTGTATTCGCGGCAGAGCTGATCGAAGTTCTTCGCCCAGTGGCGGAAGTGTTCGGCGTCCGTTTCAAACCATGGCCTGGATCGTTCGTCATGCTGTTCATATTCGCTGAGACGTGCATAGCCGCTCTGGGCAAGAGAGGCCAGCGCGTCTGCTGAAACTACCAGATGCGCATCATTTTGCTGCCCACGCTTCCACAAGGTGTGTTCCTGCAGCGACGTGAGTAAGAGAGGAGCGTGAGGATCTGAAAAAGCGTGCTCCTGCCAGAGATGATTCAGCCATGTGTCCCAGTCAGAGATGGCTGGGGAAGCCCACATTGTGAGGCCATTTGCCTGTTGTCGCTCGGCATGGTTTAGTCTCAGAGCCCGAGCGGCACGCGCATTTGCCGTGACTACTACAGTGCCGCCTGCGACAGCATTTAGAACGAAATCCGTCAGCTTTGGCGGAGGCTGCGAGTCGAAAAGTGGGAGCACATTAAGAGTGTAAACTGAGCTGTGACTCGTTCTTTTCTCAGTCTCTCCCTGGCTGTTACAGTACTTTGCGCAATGTTGTTCAGCGGTTGCCGCCAGCAGGTAAATCCAACAACCACTCAGTCTGCATCCGATGGACAAGCGAAGCACTATCCGGTGCGAGGCAAGATCGTCACCGTCGACGCGACGCATGGTGAGATTGTTCTCGACGCTGCGGCGATCCCAGGCTTCATGGAAGCGATGACGATGCCGTACAAGCTGAAGAATCCCACCATCATCAGCGAGCTGCATCCAGGTGACAGCATCACGGCGACGTTGATCGCGACTGACAACTCTGACCTGCTCGACGAGATTGTCATCATTGCGCAGGCCAAGCCTGATTACAAACCGAGCTTCTTCTATAACCCGATTCAACCGGGTGACCAGGTGCCCGACTTCCGCTTGCTGAATCAAAGTGACAGGCAGATTCGGCTATCTCAGTTTCATGGCAAGGTGTTGCTGATGACGTTCATCTATACGCGCTGTCCGCTGGCTGACTTCTGTCCGCGAATGAGCCGGAACTTTGCGCAGATTGACAAAACGCTGGCGGCTGATCCCGCGCTCTACAAGAAGACGCATCTCCTGAGTGTGAGCTTCGATCCTGAGTACGACACGCCCCAGGTTCTGCGCAGCTATGGTTCCTCCTACACAAGCAGATATACGAACGAGACCTTCGAGCACTGGGACTTTGCCGCGCCGAACAAGGCCGACCTGGCGCCGGTTCTCAGGTTCTTCGATGTAGGCGCGACGCCGGAGAAAGATCGTACGATTACGCATTCGCTTTCGACGCTCGTGATTGGGCCGGACGGCAAGGTTTTCAAGTGGTATCCAACGAACGACTGGACGCCGGATCAGATTGTGAATGATGTGAAGAAGCTCGTTGCGCAGCAGGGGAAAGCATGATCCTTATCGTGATGGGTGTGAGCGGTTCGGGGAAGACGACGCTTGCGCAGGCGCTCGCGAAGCTTACCGGCTGGCAATTTGCCGAGGGCGACGATTACCACAGCGAGGCCAATCGGCAGAAGATGCACTCGGGTATTCCTCTTACCGATGAGGATCGCGCGCCGTGGCTGGCGACGCTGCACGCGTTGATTCTCCAATGGCACCAGCGTGGAGAGCATGGCATTCTTACATGCTCGGCGCTGAAGCAGGCATATCGTGAGACGCTGACGGCTGATCTTCCTAGTGCGGCATACCGTTTTGTGCTGACAGAAGCTCCCAAGAATGTCATTGCGCAGCGAATGCACGCGCGCCAGCATTTCATGCCGGCGGAATTGCTCGACAGCCAGATTGCCACTCTGGAGCTTCCGGCAGATGCTCTGCGTGTCTCGGCGCTCGATCCTCCGGAGGTCGCTGCGCGAAAGGTTCTTGATGCACTGGGAATCGCTCCTTTGATGGAAACAAATTGAGTCCTGCCGTTTTCCGTAGCGTCTAGAGAGTGCGCCTTCGATGCTCTATGCTAGAGGCAGCGGAGGCGTTCTCTTACGCATGGCGAAAACTACTATCTCCTTTGGCGTTGTTCTCATTCTTCTTGGCATCTTTGCCTATGTCGGCTCTAGTAGCCATGCTCCTACTGCCCTGATTCCCGCTTTCGTCGGACTGCTTCTCGGCGTACTCGGCTTTCTCGCGATTACCGATGATGTGAAGAGGCGCATGCTCTTCATGCATATTGCGGTTACGTTGGGGCTTCTTGGGTTTCTGGGGACAGCGAAGAGCATATATGACTTTGTTCGCTTGCTCCAAGGGACGCAGTTTCCTCATCCCCTTGCGGTGAAAGAGAAGGCTGCGATGGCGGTTCTGCTCCTCATTTTTGTCGTCATGTGTGTGCGTTCGTTTGTTGCCGCGCGCGGGGCGCGGGCTTAGAGATTTATGCGGCCAGGTTCCATGATTTCGATGAAGGCTGAACGCAGCGGCGGCAGCCGCAGCGCTATCCGTGCGGCTGCGGGGGATCAGCCTAAAAAGAAGGCCGAGCTCAGGAAGGTGCTGCCGGCAATATGGAAACTGGTTCGTCCGCGGCGCTGGATTCTGGTGCTTGGTCTTTGCCTGATGGTGGTGAACCGTATTGCCGGGCTGGTGTTGCCGGCTTCCACCAAGTACCTCATCGACTCGGTATTGCGACCGCAGCATGCTGAAAAGTTGTTGCCTCTGGTCGGCGTTGTCTTTGTGGCGACCACGATTCAGGCGGTGACGGCGTTTTCGCTGACGCAACTACTCTCGAAGGCGGCGCAGCGGATGATTGCCGAGTTGCGGAAGCAGGTGCAGCAGCATATCGGACTGCTTCCGGTCAGCTTCTATGACAGCAATCGCACGGGGACTCTCGTGTCGCGCATCATGACCGATGTAGAAGGCGTACGAAACCTGATCGGAACGGGGCTGGTTGATTTTCTCGGCGGCATCATTACCGCAATTATCGCGCTTGCAGTCCTGTTGCATACGAGCCGTAAGATCACGCTGATTGCGTTTACGGTTGTTGCGATTTTTGTCTTCATACTGCAACGAGCCTTCAAGACTATTCGTCCAATCTTTCGCGAACGCGGCAAGATCAACGCGGAGGTGACAGGCCGGCTGACCGAGTCACTTGGCGGGGTCCGGGTTGTGAAGGGCTACCATGCCGAGGCACGGGAGGCCGGGGTTTTTGCGCAGGGCGTTCAGCGGCTGCTTGACAACATCATGCGTTCGCTGACGGCGACGAGTGCACTAGCGTTTGTGGCGACGACGGTGCTGGGGGTTGTCGGCGGCATTGTGATGCTGCTGGGCGGACGCGAGGTGTTGAACCATCGGCTCACACTGGGCGACTACTTTCAGTTCAACATGTTCCTCGCCTTCATGATCGCTCCGGTGTATTCGGTTGTGAACATCGGTACGCAGCTCACCGAAGCAGTTGCCGGGATGGACCGCACGCTGGAAATCCTGGGCGAGATTGATGAGTTCAGCGACCCGAACCGCACGGCGACGCTCGGCGAGATCCGTGGCGATGTTGCGTTCGACGATGTTCGCTTCTCCTATGAAGCTGACAAGCCGGTGTTGCACGGCATTTCCTTTCAGGCGCGGCCGGGCACTGTGACGGCGCTCGTTGGTTCTTCGGGTTCGGGCAAATCGACCATCATCAGCCTCGCCTGCGGCTTCCATAAGCCGGATTCAGGGAAGGTGCTGGTGGATGGCATCGACCTCTCCACCGTCAGGCTGGACACTTATCGCAGCCAGCTTGGCGTGGTGCTGCAGGAGTCGTTTCTCTTCGACGGCACGATCCGGGAGAATGTCATCTTCTCGTATCCGGATGCGACCGAGGAGCAGTTCCTTGACGCGTGCCGCATTGCCCGCGTAGATGAGTTCGCCGAACGCTTTCCCGAGGGCTACGACACGGTCGTGGGTGAGCGCGGCGTGAAGCTCTCCGGCGGTCAGCGGCAGCGGCTTTCCATTGCACGGGCGATTCTTGCCGATCCGAGGATATTAATTCTGGACGAGGCGACCTCGTCGCTTGATTCCGAGTCCGAGCAGATGATTCAGCACGGGCTGAGCTACCTGATGCAGGGGCGCACTACGTTTGTCATTGCGCACCGGCTCTCGACCATTCGCCGGGCTGACCAGATCCTGGTGGTGGAGGGCGGGTCGATCATCGAGCGCGGCACGCATGAGAGCCTGTATGCCCTGGGTGGCCGCTACTACGATCTCTACACGCGGCAGCATGGGCTGGAGACGAATCTGTTTCTTGCTCCGGGCGAGGGCGATACGGTGGAGGAGACTACCTGACCCCAGGGGGTGGGGGAGTGGCTAAGTCTTTGAAAAGATTAACTTCTCGCGGTTAGTTGCTGCAAAGTATTGAAAGTGCGTTGCTTATTTGTAAAGTATTGATCTGGTGAGGGTTACAGGTTTCTCTGCCTGCGGGGTAGATTAATTTTCCTCTTATCTCTATTGTAAGGAATTGTGCGAAATAACACGCCAAATTAGCTGTGTGCTAAGTGGCTGATTCAGCGATAGTTATGAAATTTATTCCGGGAAAAGGGCTTGACAAGATTTGGTGCGATTGAGGATTCGAGGCTGAAGAGTCATTCAGATTTGTGCCTTGTTGTCATTGCATGGATTCTTTCCTTCGGCATCGCTCAGGACAGGCTTGGATTTACGCCTCAGAATGACCGCTCGTCGAAGGTCCTTTGCTTTTCCACCCTTTCGCAAATGCGCGAAAGGATGGGGCCGCCTTTTTTCGTGGCGCTACTCGGAGAAAAAGCAGATCCTTCGCGTTGCTCAGGATGACAGCTTATTTCCAGAGCCCAGTTAATCCGCAGAACGTTCATCCGGAAGAGACAAAGCAAATTTAACCCGCTGTTCAAGAAGCAGGCGAAGTCCTGTTCCGCGGAAGCGCATAGAGTATGTGAAGAGAGGTTGGTAGATGGAACAAGACCGATGGGTTCTGCTCATCGCAAGTGAAGCTGGCGGGACCGATTCAGTCTCTGACCGCGCCATGGAGCGCCTGATTGAGGCGATTGAGCGAGAGGGCTATCGCGTTGTGCGAACCGCCACGCCGGAAGACGGACTGGCGCTGGTGAATTCCGACCCGTCGCAGAGCGCCATTTTGCTGGACTGGGACCTTCCGGAGAACAAAGAGTTTGACGAGCGCGCTGCGCTGCGTATTATCCGCGCTGTACGCCGCCGCAATAAGAAACTGCCGATTTTTCTTATCGCTGACCGCACCCTGGTGAGCGAGCTGCCGCTGGAAGTGATAAAGCAGGTGCACGAATACATTCACTTGTTCGGCGATACTCCCGCATTTATCGCCAACCGCGTTGACTTTGCCGTTGAGCGCTATCACGAGCAGTTGCTGCCGCCTTATTTCCGCGAACTGGTGAAGTACACGGATCAGGGCGCGTACTCGTGGGACGCGCCGGGACACATGGGCGGCGTGGCGTTTCTGAAGCATCCGGTGGGCATGGAGTTTCACAAGTTTTTTGGCGAGAACCTGATGCGATCGGACCTGGGCATCTCGACCGCGCAGCTGGGCTCGTGGCTCGACCACATCGGGCCTCCGGCGGAGTCGGAGCGGAACGCGGCGCGCATCTTCGGCGCGGACTGGACGTTTTATGTCCTCAACGGCTCTTCGACCTCAAACCAGATTGTCGGGCATGGCGTGATTGCGCAGGACGAGATGGTGCTGGCCGATCTGAATTGCCATAAGTCGATCTGTCATTCGCTGACGAGCACGGGCGCGCGGCCAGTGTACTTCAAGCCGACGCGCAATGGTTACGGCATGATCGGACTGGTGCCGCTGGCGCGTTTTCACCCGGAGAATATTCGGGAGATCATCGAGAAGAGTCCGTTTGCCGCGGGCGCGGTGTCGAAAGACCCGAGTTATGCGGTGGTTACCAATTCGACCTACGACGGCTTTTGCTATCACGTGAACTCTGTGGTCGAGCAGCTGGCGAAGAGCGTGCCGCGCGTGCATTTTGACGAGGCGTGGTATGCGTATGCGAAGTTCCATCCGCTGTATCGCGGACGCTTCGCGATGGACGTGCCGGACGAGATGCCGGAGCGTCCGCTGCTGTTTGCTACGCAATCGACACACAAGATGCTGCCTGCGTTTTCGATGGCTTCGATGATTCACGTGAAGCTGAGCCCGAGGGCGCCGCTCGAGTTCGACCAGTTCAACGAGTCGTTCATGATGCGCGGCACGACATCGCCGTTTTATCCGATGATTGCCTCGATTGACGTGGCGACGGCGATGATGGATGAGCCCGCGGGATCGACGCTGATGACGGAGACGATTCAGGATGCCATCACCTTCCGCAAGGCCATGGCTTCGGTTGCGCATCGCTTGAAAGCTGAAGAAGGCGGTGGCTGGTTCTTCGGCATGTTCCAGCCGGATTATGTGAAGGATGCGGCGAATGGCGAGATTTTCCGCTTTGAAGATGCTCCGGACAGCCTCTTATCGCAATCAGCCCAGTGCTGGACGCTGAAGCAGGGCGAGGCGTGGCATGGCTTCCGCGATGAGGACATTGCCGACGACTACGTGCTGCTGGACCCGACGAAGGTCACGATTCTGACGCCGGGCATCGACGCGCAGGGCAATATGAGCGACTGGGGAATTCCGGCGACGATCCTGACGGCGTTTCTCGATTCGAGGCGCGTGGAGATTGCCCGGACTGGCGACTATACGATCCTGACGCTGTTCTCGGTCGGCACCAGTAAGGGCAAGTGGGGAAGCCTGCTGGAGACGCTCTTTGAGTTCCGGCGGCTGTATGACGAAGAGGCGTCTTTGAGCGATGCGCTGCCGCAACTGGTGGCCAAGTATCCGGACCGCTACGGCACGATGGACCTGAAGCAGTTGTGCGATGAGATGCACTCGTTTATGAAGGAGCTGAACCTGCCGGCCCTGCTGCATGAGGCTTTTGATGTGGAGTCGAATCCGGTGATGACGCCCGCGCGGGCGTATCAGCGGTTGATTCGCGAAGGCACGGAAAAGGTGAGGCTTACGGAGATGGCGGGGCGTATTCCGGCGGTGATGCTGGTGCCGTATCCGCCGGGAATTCCGATCAGCATGCCGGGCGAGCGGCTGGGCGATGCGAACAGTCCGGTGATCCGCTTCCTGCTGGCGCAGGAAGCGTTCAGCAAGAAGTTTCCGGGTTTCGAGCGCGAGGTGCATGGCATCGAGGTTGATCCCGAGGGGAACTTCTGGATGCGCGGTATTATTGAGACACCGGAGAAGCGGACGAACGGCAAGGCCAAGCCGCGTACGCATCCGTCGTCGCGCGCGGCTAAGAAGTCGTTGCAGAGCTGAGTTCGTTTGTTTCAGGGAAAGCCTCTTCCAGTGGGACCGGAAGAGGCTTTTCTTCTTCAGAGCGTTGCCGTGTGTCGCGTACAATCGCTGACTAACTTCGAGTGAGGGGATGGCGCATGCTTGACACGCGACGGGTGCGGCTGAATTATCTGGCAATTCTGGTGTCGGCGCTGGTGTATTTTGCCATGCAGGCGGTGTGGTTCACCGTGTTCATGAATGAGTGGCTGGCCGGGCTGGGAAAGACGGCGGAGCAGCTGCATCAGGAGGGAGGCAGCGTGGTGCTGGCTTACTTGATTGCGTTTGTGGGCGCGCTGGTGATGGCGGCTGCTATTTCGTGGTTCACGCAGATGACAGGCAAGCAGAATGTCATTCGCGGCGCGACGGTCGGCATTGTGGCGTGGGTCGGCTTTGTGCTGACGACGTGGTCGGCAGAGTATGCCTTTGAGGAGAAGGGGCTGCGAGTTCTCGCGATCAACACAGGCATATCGCTGATTGGAATGGTGGTGATGGGCGCGATTCAGGGCGCGTGGAAGGCGCAGTCGAAGACGATTGTGGTTTAGCGCGCTTAGTGCGGATTTACCGGGTTGCGGCAAGTGAATCGCTTGGAATACTTTAGGGCGCATGAAAGCTGTTCTCGGAGTTGGAATGCTGCATGCGGTGCTGGCGATTGCAGCGGCGCCCGGTTGTGCCCAGGCCGTGGCTGATGCAAAGGCCGACTGTTCCCTGGTGATTCATATTGATGGGTTCCGCAATCAAAAGGGTGATGTAGGGGTTTCACTCTTCACGTCTCCTGAGGGTTGGCCGGAGAAGAATGACAAGGCGTTCCTTCATGGGCCGCATCCTTTTTCCGGCGATAAGGCCACGGTCACGCTTGAGGTTCCGGCGGGCCGGTACGGGATTGATGTGATCCACGATGAGAATTCGAACCACAAACTAGACCGGAATTTTTTCGGGATTCCGAAGGAGGGGTTTGGGTTTGCCAATAATCCGAAGGTTTTTCTCACTCCGCCCGATTTCAAGACGGCCAGTGTTGATGTTGCTTGCCCTGTGACGGAGACTTCGATTCATTTGAACTACAAGTAGCAGTGGTATAAGTTGCCCCGTCCAAAAAAGCGGACCCTTCGCTGTGGTCAGGATGACAGCCTTATGTCCCTAAAAGGCTTGACCAGGTTCAGTGGCTGGACCAGGTTTTGTCGCTGGAAGTGCAAATCGTTTCCAATGTGCAGTCGGCGCATTTGGGTTTGCGCGCGATGCAGATCTGGCGACCGTGGTGGATGATTTCGTGCGAGAAGGCGATCCAGTGGTCTTTGGGGATGATCTTCATCAGGTCCTGTTCGACTTGCTTCGGCTCGGTGGCCTGCGTCAGGTGCAGTCGGCGTGAGATGCGCAGGACATGTGTGTCGACGACGATGCCTTCGGCAAGGCCGTAGGCTACTCCTAAAACCACATTGGCGGTTTTGCGGGCGGCTCCGGGGACGGTAGTCAGTTCTGCCAGCGTTCGCGGGACCTTGCCTCCGAATTCGTTGGTGATCTTTTTTGCTGCGCCTGAGATCGACTTCGCTTTGTTGCGGTAGAAGCCGGTGGAGCGGATGATTTCTTCGATCGCCGGGAGCGAAGCTTCAGACATGGCCTTGGGTGTGGGGAATTGGCGGAAAAGCTCGGGCGTGACCATGTTGACCCGCACGTCGGTGCATTGCGCGGAGAGGATGGTCGCGACGAGCAGCTCCCATGCGTTGCGGTGGTGCAGGGCGCATTCGGCGTTGGGGTAGGCGGCGGCCAGGCCCTGCAGGATTTCGGCTATGCGCTCGGGGGCCAGGTCGCGCTTGCGGTCGAATTTGTCTTTGGACTTTACCGCTGATTTAGCCGCTTTGGTGAGAGTAGCGCTCAGGCTGGAGGACTTTGCAGCTTTCTTTGGGGCAGCTTTCTTGGCTTGCATAGGGATGTTTTACCGCAAAGGCTGCTGAGGATGCTAAGGTGCGCGGACGAAATCTAAGGCAGCAGGGTCAGAGTCAAATCAGGATGGCTCGTTGTAGACGCCGATTTCTGCAATGTGAGGCGTGTCTGCGCTGCACTCGAATGACAGGCGGACTTTGCGGGCGGTGACGGGCGAGATCCGCTGGATGGTTGTTGGTGCAGGCGCGCCGCCTTCGGCAATGGTGACCCAGTTTGCGCCGTCCCAGCGCTGGAAGCGGTAACTTCTGATGCGGCTTTGCTGGTAGTTTTCCGATCTGCCGACCGGCTCGACGAGAGACACGACATTGAAGCGCTCTTCTTTTGTCAGGTCGATTTCCACCCAGCCTGAGGTCTGGCCTTCGTCGGGATACCAGCTGGAGGCGAAATTGCCGTCATTGGCTTCGTCGGGGCCGACGGTGTCGGGGTAGGAGCTTGCGTGTGTGGGCTTGCCGGTGGCGAGGTTCGGCGTGGTGATGACGACGTGCTCGCTGAGTTTTTCGGTGGGGCCGGAGTTCGTCCATATTTTGCCGATCTCTTCGAGGCGGCTGACGACATTGGGGGCGAGGCGACCTTCACGCGTTGGCGGCGCGTTCAGGATGAGGTTGCAGTGGCGGCGATTGAGCGGTACGAGCCATTCGTCTACGACGGTTGCCGTGGGTTTGAGAGGGCCGTTGATGTCGCTCTGCTTCCAGAACCAGGCTGGGGTAATGGTGACGCAGGAGAGGGCGGGCACGTCGCTTTGCTGCGGCACTTTCTGTCCGGCGTTCTGCTCGAATGCCTTGATATCGGAGTAGTAGAGGCCGCCAGTGGGGTACTGGCTGGCGTTGAGGTCGCAGAGGAGGCAGTTGGGCTGGAGGCTCTTGATGTGCTCGTAGATTTCGCGGTAGGGGACTTCGGTGTAGGTGATGCGGCTCCAGGGCGCGTCCCAGCCATCGGTGATGAGGATGTCGACTTCGCCGTAATTCGTGAAGAGCTCGGTCAGCTGGTCCTTGATGAGCTGCACTTTTTGCGGAGTGACGTTGAAGTGGCGAATGTCGTCGCGCAGCGAAAGGATGGAGTAATAGAGCCCGACACGCAGGCCGGCCTTGCGAAAGGAATCGACGTAGGCGCGGACGACGTCGGTCTGGTGCGATGTCTGGCGAACGCTTGCGGCCTTGGTCTTTGTCGGCCAGATGCAGAAGCCGTCGTGATGCCGCGTGGTGAGGCAGCCCCAGGTCATTTTGGCTGAGCGCGCGGCGGCGGCCCACTGATCGGTGTCGAGCGCGGTGGGATGGAAGAGCTCGGGCGGCGAGGTGGGATCGCCCCATTCGCGGTCCTGGAAGGTCGCCATGTTGAAATGCAGGAACATGCCGAAGCGCAGGTCTACGAATTGCTGCTGCAGGTCGATCAGAGGTTTTCCGCTGCGGGTCGTGCGCGGTATCTGGGTCTGCTCGGCGCTTGCGATCCGGCTTTCGGGAAGCATAGCCAGCGCTGCGGTTTCAGTGGCCAGGCGGAAGAAGTCTCTTCTTGTTGTCATAGTGGAATTTGTGTTGGGAACAGATTATGTGAAGTCAGATGAATCCAGCATATCTCTAAAGGATAGATATGGGTGGTATGGTCCCGCTCATGTCACCTAATAAGATGTGCTGCTGGTCCACCCTAAGATGGTTGAGATTCGTGCTTTCCCACCCTGACTTCGTCAGAATGGGGCACCCATTTTCGTGCAGATCGATGCGAAAAGCAGATCCTTCGACTGCGCGCTTTCGCGCTCCGCTCAGGATGATAACTTTTGGGGTTTTCGGCGTCGAATGGGCAGACGGCAACACAGTCCTGCTTGCCGTTGCAGTCGAATGACCGGGAGCGCCGTGCCGGCTTCCGGTTCGCATCGGCTTGGGAGTCGCGCCATAAAGATTGTGAGATGCGGGCAGGTATACTCAACAAGAATGACCGAAAAAATCCTGGCCGTTCTTGCCTCCTTCATCATTGCTGTGATTTCCGCTTCGGGATATGCCGGAATTGCCCTGCTGATGGCGATTGAGTCAGCGTGCATTCCGCTTCCGTCGGAGATCATCATGCCGTTTTCCGGCTACCTGGTGCATACCGGGCAGCTGAAGCTGTTCTGGGTGGCGACGGCGGGGGCTATCGGCTGCAATCTGGGGTCGGTGGTGGCTTACTGGATTGGCGCGATCGGCGGACGGCCTTTCATCATGAAGTATGGCCGCTTTGTGTTGCTGAACCATCATGACCTGGATCGGGCGGAGCACTTTTTCTCGCGTTATGGCGGGATTACGGTCTTCCTGGGGCGGCTGTTGCCGGTGGTTCGCACTTTCATCGCGCTGCCGGCGGGGATTGCCAAGATGCCGCAGCTTCGGTTTCACATCTACACCTTTGCCGGCTCGTGGCCGTGGTGCTATGTGCTGGCGTATGTCGGCATGAAGCTGGGGCAGGCGTGGGAGAGTGATCCACGATTCAAGGCGGCGTTCCACCGCTTCCATCTGGCGGTGGAAATTGTGCTGGTGATTGGGATTGTGTGGTTTGTGTGGACGCACTGGAGAAACCGCGTGCGCCCTCAGGAAGCATAATCTGTTGTGTGCTGGATCTCGTTTCCATCCGCTCCACCATCTTTCCATTCGCACCATGCTGATCACCATTTGGGCTGCCAGATTTGCCAAAGCATGCTTTGAGGGCAGAGACTAGATAGTTTGATACAGACAACAATTTTCATCAGATAGAAGGACGGTTGAAGCAAGGAATGTCTACGCCTAAAGACAGCGGCAAGACAGCTGCTGCGGAAGTAAAAGTTCAGCCAGCTACGGGAAAACTTGGAGTGATGACGGTCGGCATGGGATCGGTGGCTACGACGCTGATTGCCGGAGTCGAAGCGGTTCGCAAGGGGCTGGCGAAGCCCATCGGATCGCTGACACAGATGGGGACAATTCGGCTGGGCAAGCGCACGGACGGGCGCTCGCCGCTGATCAAGGATTTTGCTCCGATTGCAGACCTGAACGACGTGGTCTTTACCGGCTGGGATATCTTCCCGGAGAACATGTACCAGGCGGCGAAGACGGCGCAGGTCCTCGACCGCGATCACCTGGAAAGCATCAAGCCGTTTCTTGAAGCCATTAAGCCAATGCCGGCGGTCTTTGATCAGTACTATGTGAAGCGGCTGAGCGGCACGCATGTGAAGCAGGGCAAGAGCAAGTGCGATCTGGCGCAGCAGCTTCGGTCAGACATTCAGGCGTTCAAGGCGACGGTCGATCGCGTGGTCGTGATCTGGTGCGGGTCTACGGAGATATTTCTGGAGCCTTCGGCGGTGCACCAGTCGATTGAGGCCTTTGAGAAGGGACTGGTCGACAACGATCCGAATATTGCTCCTTCGCAGATTTATGCCTATGCAGCGCTGAAGGAAGGGGTTCCGTTTGCCAACGGGGCTCCGAATTTGACTATCGATCTTCCTTGCATGCAGCAGCTTTCGAAGGTAACGGGTGCGCCGATTTGCGGAAAGGACTTCAAGACCGGACAGACGTTTATGAAGACGGTGCTCGCTCCGGCATTCAAGGCGCGCATGCTTGGGGTTTCGGGGTGGTACTCAACCAACATTCTCGGCAATCGCGATGGCGAGGTGCTGGACGATCCTGAGTCGTTCAAGACCAAGGAAGAGTCGAAGCTGGGCGTGCTGGACTTTATTCTGCAGCCGGAGCTTTATCCTGATCTATATAAGGACATTTACCACAAGGTACGGATTAACTATTATCCGCCGCGTGGTGATAACAAAGAGGGTTGGGACAACATCGATATCTTTGGATGGCTTGGCTATCCGATGCAGATCAAGGTCGATTTTCTCTGCCGCGACTCGATTCTGGCCGCGCCGATTGCGCTTGATCTGGTGCTCTTTCTTGATCTGGCCCAGCGTACTCCCGAGTTGAAGCACCTTGGGATTCAGGAGTGGCTGAGCTTCTACTTCAAGTCGCCGATGACGGCGGAGGGGCTGTATCCGGAGCATGATCTGTTTATTCAGTCGATGAAGCTGAAGAATACGCTGCGGCACATAATGGGTGAGGATTTGATCACGCACCTTGGGCTGGAGTATTACGACTGAGGCTTGAACTAAGCCGTCATTCTGAGGGGTGAAACGACGAAGAATCTCAGCGATATCAGTAAAATCCAGCATCGTTGAGATTCTTCCCCTTCACTTCGTTCAGCAGGGTCAGAATGACGGCAAATTGAAGTTTGTGGGATGGGCTAAGAGCAGTATTCTGAAATCACTTGGAGGACTGCATGGCAACTTCGATATCTCGGGGGCTACCTGCTACGCTTTCTGCATGAACGAATGTCTTTGATCAACCTGCCCGATTAATTCCTCACCAATTTCGGCACTGCTTTTCCTCATTTCATTTGAGTTTTGCGCTTTTGCTTCGCCTGAAGCATGAGGCGTAGCGGAACTAAAATAGCTATATCCCATGGCTGAATTTACCCATCTGCACCTGCATACCGATTATTCGCTCCTGGACGGGGCTTGCGACGTGGACAAACTGGTGAATCGAGTGGCCGACATCGGCCAGAGTGCGGTTGCCATTACCGACCACGGCAATATTTACGGTGCGGTGCACTTTTTCGATGCCGCGAAGAAGCGCGGCGTAAAGCCGATTCTGGGCTGCGAGCTTTATATCTGCAAAAAGGACGACCATCGCGCCGATCCGCAGGGCGATGACTACAACCATCTGCTGGTGCTGGCGGAGAGCGAGGAAGGCTACCGCAATCTGGTGCGGATTACGTCGGAGGCTTCGCTCCACGGCTTTTATCGCAAGCCGCGCGTGAGCAAGAAGTATCTGGCGGAGCACTCGGAGGGGTTGATCGCCTTCTCGGGGTGCCTGGCGGGTGAGCTTTGCGAAAACCTGATGGCAGGGAGGTACGAGGCGGCGCGGACGACGGCAGGGCAGTATCAGGAGATTTTTGGCAAAGGGAATTTCTTTCTTGAGATTCAGGACCAAGGGCTGGAGCTGGAGAAGAAGATTCATGCTGATCTGTTCCGACTGGAGAAAGAGCTAGATATTCCGCTGGTGGCGACGAATGACAGCCACTATCTCTGCGAGGACGATTCGCATGCGCACGAAGTTCTGCTCTGCGTGCAGACGGCGTCGTCGATTCACGATCCGAAGCGCTTTAAGTTCGACTCCGATCAGTTTTATGTGAAGACTGCCGCGGAGATGGACAAGCTGTTTTCGCATGCTCCTGAGGTCGTGAGCCGCACGATGCAGTTTGCTGAGCGCTGCAATCTAAAGCTCAGTAAGGTCGATAATCCGTTTCCGGAATTTGTTGTGCCGGCGGGACACACCATCGACAGCTACTTCGAGCAGATATGCCGTGAAGGCTTCAGAAGGCGGCTGGATACTTCGATCCGACACCTGCAGGATCGCGGGTTGATACGGCAGCCGATTTCGGAATATGAAGCGCGGCTGGAGCGGGAAATCTCGATCATCAAGCAGATGAAGTTTCCCGGTTACTTCCTGATCGTCTGGGACTTTATCAAGTATGCACGCGAGCATGGCATTCCAGTCGGTCCGGGGCGCGGCTCGGCGGCGGGTTCGCTGGTCAGCTATGTAATGGAGATCACGGATATCGATCCGTTGCAGAATGCGCTGCTCTTCGAGCGCTTCCTTAATCCGGAGCGCGTCTCGATGCCGGATATTGATATCGATTTCGATATGAACCGGCGCGGCGAGGTGATCGAGTACGTCACGCGGAAGTATGGACGCGAGCAGGTGGCGCAGATCATCACCTTCAACACGATGGCTGCGAAGGCTGCGATCAAGGACGTGGGCCGCGCGCTTGATATGCCTTACGGCGATGTGGACCGCATTGCGAAGCTGGTGCCGACGACGATCGGCGTGACGATTGAGCAGGCCTTGAAAGACTCGCCGCCGCTGCAGGAAGCTTACGACTCGAACACGCAGGTGCGCGAGCTGATCGATACGGCGAAGAAACTCGAAGGGCTGGTGCGCGGCGCCGGCGTGCATGCCGCGGGTGTGGTGATTGCACCGCGTCCGCTGACCGATCTGGTACCGCTGTCGCGCAGCAAGAACGACGAAATTGTGACCGCTTATGACATGAAGGCGGTCGAGAAGATGGGCCTGCTCAAGATGGATTTTCTTGGGCTGACGACGCTGACCGTTATCGACGATTGCCTGAAGCTGATCAAGCGCAATCAGGATGAAGTGCTGAACATGGCAACGATTCCGCTGGACGATCAGACGACGTATGAGAAGGTCTTCCATCGGGCGCTGACTTCAGGCGTCTTCCAGTTTGAATCGGGCGGTATGCGCGATGTGCTGCGGCGCTACAAGCCCACCACCGTCGAAGACCTTACGGCCTTGAACGCGCTCTATCGTCCCGGTCCAATTCAGGGGGGCATGATCGATGACTTTATTGAGCGCAAGTGGGGACGCCGCAAAGTTGAATATGAACTGCCGCCGCTTGAAACGATTCTGAAGGAAACACTTGGCGTCATCGTTTACCAGGAACAGGTGATGCAGATTGCCAACCTGCTCGCGGGCTACTCGCTGGGCGAAGCGGACTTGCTGCGGCGCGCGATGGGTAAGAAAGACCCCGCAGAGATGGCCAAGCAGCGCGACCGCTTTGTGTCGGGTGCGGTTGAGAAGAAATTCCCGAAGGACAAGATCACGAAGATCTTCGACCTGATGGAGCAGTTTGCGGGATACGGCTTCAATAAATCGCACTCGGCGGCGTATGCGCTGCTGGCGTATCACACGGCGTATCTAAAGACGCACTATCCGATCGAGTTCATGGCGGCGCTGCTGACCTCGGAAATTTCGAAGCCGGAGAACGTGGTCAAGTACATCAAGGAATGTCGCGAGATGGAGATCCCGGTCGAGCCGCCGGATGTTTTGTTCAGCGATGCGGACTTTACGCCGCACGGCAAGGCGATTCGTTTCGGGCTGACGGCGATCAAGAACGTCGGACGCAATGCGATTGATTCGATTCTGGCGGCGCGGAATGAACTGGCGGAGCAGAAGAAGACGTTCGCATCGTTCTGGGAGTTCTGCGAGAAGGTCGATTTGCGGCTGATGAACAAGCGCGTGATCGAATCGCTGATCAAGGCTGGGGCGCTGGATTCGTTTGGGCGGCGTGCCGCGCTGATTGCCTCGGTGGATAAGGCCATTGAGCGGGCGCAGAAGACGCAGCGCGATCTTGAGGCTGGGCAGCATGGGCTCTTCGGGATTTTCGATGATCATCCGGCGACGGCTGCGAAGGCAGATGAGCTGCCGAACATTCCTGACTGGGATGAGCATCAGCGGCTTCAGTTCGAGAAGGAAGTGCTTGGGTTCTTTGTCTCCGGGCATCCGCTGGACAAGTATGCGGAGAAGCTGCGGAATCTTCCCGGCGTGATGGACACCGCGACGGCGCTCGAGACGAAACCCGCGCCTAGCAACGGGCGGCGCGGCCAGCCCATGGAACCGGACACGGCGATTGCTGGCGTCATTGTCGGGTTGAAGGTTGCGAAGTCGAAGCGGTCGGGCGAGCTTTATGCGCAGGCTTCTCTTGAAGACGCTACGGGCAAGATTGATCTCATCTGTTTTCCGAAAGACTACGAGCGGTTGAAGGAGACTCTGAAGATTGAGGTTCCGGTTATCATTCGCGGGCAACTGAGGGCGGAGGAAGATGCTGCGCCGAAGCTGGCGGTCTCGTCGATTCAGGCGCTGGAAGATGTGAAGGTGCGGCTGCCGCAGCACATTCGTATTCGTGTACTGCTGGAGAGGACTAGCGACGCTACGCTTGTGGAGCTGCGGCAGATGATTGCGGCTTCGCCAGGACCGGGAAAACTGATGCTCAATCTGGAGCGTAGCGGCGAGTTCTGCGTGATGATGGAGCCTGTTGGCGTCACCGTGGCGGCGGATCGCGCGTTTATGGATCGTGCTGAGGAGTTGCTGGGGCGCGGGATGGTGCAAGCGCTGGATTAGACGAAATTCTTACGGTTCAACAACGCGAATCATCCCTCTGGCCTCGGGGTCGAAACCCACAGGGAAGATCGTTCTGACGTCATAGAACGCGCCCTTCATATTAGCGTGCGTAAGATCGGCGTCATATAGATTCGCGCCGCACAAATTTGCACCCTGAAGATCGGCGTCTTTCAGAGTGACTGCTCCTAAAAGGTTGTCGAACGACAAATATGCGCCGCGCAAATCTGCATGTCGAAAGTTTGCGCATTCAAGATTCGCCCCACCGAATTGAGTGTTGAGGAAGACCGCGCCCTCGCAAGTTGCACGAAACATGTTCGCCCAGTAGAGGTCAGCTCCAGTCAAATCTGCTCCGCGTAGATCTACATCAGAGAAGCATGCTCCTTCCAATTCGCGTCCGACGAGATCAGCATTGCGGAGATCCGCCTCGTTGAAGTCTTTGTCATCCTGAGAAAGTAAAAGATTGCCGTTCTTATCCCGTATTTCCATGCATTCCTCAACTGCTATATTGCCTTAAGCCTCATGCATCGTAGGTCAAGAATGTAGAGCAAGTTGGATCAATAAAACGAACCCTGCTCCCTGTACAATCGAAAAGTAAGACTTGCAGCGTCTATGACTGAGCAGGCAGGCAGTGTTGAGCAGATTCAGGCGGTGGCTGAGGCCTCGCCTGCGGCGTGGGCGAAAACGGAGCTGGCACGGCATCCGCAGCGGCCGTATCCGATGGACTATATCGAGAGTTTATTCACTGACTTCAGCGAGATCCACGGCGACCGCGCCTTTGGCGACGATGCCGCGATGGCATGCGGCATGGCGCGTTTCCACGGCGAAGAAGTCATGGTCATTGCCAACCTCAAGGGACGCACCGTGAAGGAGCGCATCCAGCGCAAGTTTGGCTCGCCTGATCCGGAGGGTTATCGCAAGGCGCTGCGCGCGATGAAAATCGCCGAGAAGTGGGGGCGCCCGGTCTTTACTTTTATTGACCTTGCGGGCGCGAATCCTGGCATTGGCGCGGAAGAGCGCGGGCAGGCCGAGGCGATTGCGCGGAATCTGTTTGAGATGTCGAGGCTGCGCGTGCCGCTCATTGCGACGATTACCGGTGAAGGCGGATCGGGCGGCGCGCTGGCGCTGGCTGTGGCTGATCGTGTGTTGATTCTGGAGAACGCGGTTTATTCGGTGATTACGCCCGAAGGCTGCGCGTCGATCGTGTGGCGCGATGCAAGCAAGCGCGCGCAGGCGGCCGAGGCGCTGAAGATCACCGCGCAGGATGTGAAGGCGCTTGGCTGTGTCGATGACATTGTTCCTGAGCCGGAGGGCGGGGCGCAGACGAATGCGGAGCAGGCTGCGCAGCTTCTGGATGAGAAGCTGACCTGGCACTTCAATGAAGTGAAGGCGCTGGCAGTCGATGAGCTGTTGTCGCGCCGCTACGAGAAGTTCCGCAATATCGCTCAGTTTTATGCCACCTAGTCGACGTTACCGAATGAAAACAGTGGCAAGACATCCGATCGTGATTCGTCCGACTCTAGCTTCGGAATGGTTGTCCCAGGCCGATGAAAAGGCTTATGGCGACCTATAGCCGTTTGATGATCGGCGATAGTAGAGTCCTGCGCGGAGGGATCGCATGAAGTCTGCCGGACGTCTCCGCTCATTCAGCTGGTTCGCCATCGGCGCGTTTTACTTCGTCTTTGCGCAGCAGATTTCTCTGCGTGCGGCCAATGGGCTCAGCTCCGGCGACTCGTTTGTGCTGGTTGAAAGCCTTATCCTGCTGTTTCTGCTGCTGGTCGGGTATGCGGCCATGGGGTATGCCGGGCAGAGCCAGCGGGAGCCGTTGAAGACGATGGGCCTGGTGCGCCGCGAGGGCTGGAAACGCGAGTTTGCCCTGGGCGCGGCGCTTGGGTGGGGTGGCGTCGTGGCGTGCGTGTTGCCTATGGCCCTGGTTGGGAGCCTGGTGATCCGCTTCTGGACGGATGCGCATCAGTTTTTCCTGCTGTTTGTGAATCTGCTCACGCTGGTTATAGCTGCGCTCGCCGAAGAAATTGCGTTTCGCGGATATGCGTTTCAGAGGCTGATTGATGCGATCGGGCCGACGCTGGCGACTCTCGGCATGTCTGTGCTCTTCGCTGTGATGCATTTGATGAATACGAATGCGAGCGCTGCCAGCACGCTGGTCACAATTCTTGCCGGGTGGTTGTTTTCGATCGCCTATCTGCGTACAAGGGCGCTGTGGCTGCCGTGGGGTTTGCACTTTGCCTGGAACGCGAGCATGGGGATTCTGTTCGGGCTTCCGGTCAGCGGCCTGACGGTATTCAATCCGGTGATCACGACGAACGCGGTGGGGCCGATTTGGCTCACCGGCGGCGGATATGGGCCTGAGGGAAGCGCGGTTGCGGCGATCGTGCTGCCGGTTCTGATGATTGTTCTGGTGTGGAGTACGCGCGATTACGCCCACAGATACGCGCAGCCGGTGATCGTGCCCGGCGGCATCCCAGTGGATCTGGACGCCATTGCGCGGCGACAGCATGAGGCGGCGATGGGCACGGCTGCTGCGCCGAACGAGCCGCAATTGATTCAGATCTTGCCTGCGGCTGGTTCCACGAACGGGAGTTCTGCTCAAGTTTCAGAAACAAAAGCAGATGACGCACTCACGCCCGAACCCCCGCCGCGTATTCCGGAATAGTTCAAACGAACCGGTTTCGCCCATTTCAAAACAATCTATGCACGGTCCATCCCGACGGGACTTGAAAATACAGCTAAATAGGGCCATTCTATAGTGCGAAGACTTTAGAGGGCCTCACCATGCAGGGGTTCGCAACTCATGGCACGAGAACCAGGCGCCTGTTGCGAGTAGCAGCAGGGAATATGCTGCGTTTTGTTGTCTGTTCGGCCGCGCTGTTCATGCTGCACGCCAGTGCGGCAACGGCCCAGGTGCTTGTCATCAACCCGGAAAAGATGGACGGGCATTATCTCGACTTTCATCCTACAAACATTCCTCTTCCTACGGACCCGCTGACCGAGCGCGGCAAGCAGGAACTTATCCGTTCCCTGACCGCGGAGCATGGATTTGCCATGCGGCCATTGCCGCTTGCGAGCAAGGGACTGATTCTGCATGCGAACGGCGGCATGGAGCCGAGCGGGGCGGACTACGTCAACGAGATGAACGAACACGGCACCTCTGCGAAGCCGGGTGACCGCTGCGTGATTACTGATGTCAAGATCAAGGACGACAAGATCGTCTTCCTTCTGAATGGCGGCCCGGATCATAAACACAAATGGCTGCAGCATGTTTCCATTGGGATGGATCCGAATGCCACGACGCCCGTCGTGCAAGACAGGGGACAGGAGCCGGTCGGTTCGCGTCTAACTCTTGTCTTCCCCCACGCGGTTCCGGAGATCCCCGGCAAGACGGTCGAAGCGCTGCTTGCTCCGCTGCTTGGCTTCGGGGTCAAATCGCCTGTTGTGGCGTATACCGATACGTTGCCACCGGCGCTCAAGCAGGCGATTCTTGATCACCACGTGCTGGTGGGCATGAGCACGGAGATGGTGGTATACGCGATGGGACAGCCGCAGGAGAAAATCCGTGAACGCGAAGGGCAGATGCCCTTTGAGGAGTGGATTTACGGCGAGTCTCCGATGCCGGTGGAATTCGTGCGCATTAACGGTAACCGCGTGATCCGCGTAGAGGAAGCCGAGGTTGGCAAGCCACCGGTCATTCGTGCTGACAACGAGATGGGCGACTACTGGAGCACCAATGCTCCTCCAAACCAGCGCACGGTGAATATGGGTGATCAGGCTCCGTCGGACGAGGCGAAGCAGACGGCGCCAAAGGCTCCGCCGAGCTTGAGACTGCCGGGTGAGACGCTGCCCACGGACAACGATAAAGACCATCCGACAATGCAGCCGGTACAGTTTCCGCCGGGAATGGGGCCGGGAACGAGTTCTGGATCGGGTCAGGGAACGGGTTCTGGATCGGGTCCCGGATCGAGTCAGGGATCGGGTTCTGGAACAGGTTCGGGGCAACAGAAGCCGCAGCCGCCCCCGCCTCCTGCTGCGCAGCCGACGGGAAGTGCTCCGCAGCAATATATCGCGGCTGCTTCAGCACCCCAGCGCTAGGTCTGGCGATCAGCCTCTACGCCTGAGTCAGGCCGTTGAAGCATGTATTCTGAATACATGCTGGATTACGAAATCACTCCCTCACAGCTAGCCTCGATCGTCTCCAGCCCGGAGCGGGAGCATATTGTATTGCTGGATGTTCGCGAGCCCGCCGAACATGCCGTAGCGCGCATCGACGGCAGCGTTTTGATGCCCATGGGCGATGTGCCCGGACGCGCGAATCACGAGCTCGATCCCGATGCGCATATCGTCACCATCTGCCACCATGGTGTGCGCTCGATGAACGTGGCGGTATGGCTGCGCAACCAGGGCTTCGAGAAGGTTCAGTCTCTGCGGGGCGGCATCGATGCCTGGTCGGCGCTGGTCGATCCGACGATTGCGCGGTATTAGCGAATGCGCGAATCTTTGCACGGACAAATGCCTGGAAGACGACTGTATCTCTTTCTGCACTGGATTCCAGCGATCATCGGCATCGCGGTCATCATTGTCGAATCGACCGCACTGATGTCGGCGCAAAATACCAGCCAGTGGCTCTTGCCGCTCTGGATCAAGCTCTTCGGCCCCATCACTCCGGAACGCTGGGCGGTGGTCCACCACTGGATTCGCAAGACCGGCCACTTTGTTGGTTACGGGCTGGTGAGTCTGGCATTTTTTGAGGGCTGGCGCGCCACGTTTTCGGCAAGAACGCGAAACCGCGCCTGGGTTTTTGCCGTGGTTGGGCCGCTGGCCCTTGTATCCACGCTGCTACTGGCTTCATGGGACGAGTGGCACCAGTCGTTCTTGCCGGGACGCACGGGCAAGATCTCCGACGTGGGCATCGATTTTTCGGGAGCCATTGTGGCTCATCTCGTTTTGCTGCTGGCGCTCGTCATTGTCTGGCGTGTGCGGGCGGCCCGCTTGAAGGCGTCTCGTCGTCCGGTTTCATCGCAGGTTTGACGCCGCTTGCTTGATCTACGCCAAGTCGCTGGATTGTGCGTCTAAGAGGTAAGTATCCTAGTAGGTATGCGTGTGCGAGTTCTGTTTTTTGGCGTATTGAAGGATATATTTCCGGAGACCGTGGATTCCTTTCAATTGCCGGCCGGCGCGACCGTGGCCACTCTCCTCGATAGTTTTCGCGCGCAGGCTCCGCAGCAGGAGCAGCTCTGGACTTCGCTTGCCGTCGCCGTCAACCAGGAATACGCGTCCCCGGCCCAGCCCCTTGCCGATGGGGATGAAGTCGCGCTGCTTCCTCCCGTGAGCGGGGGCAATCACGCGTCTCACATCGCTCTGGTGCGCGAGCCGATTCGAGCGGATGCTCTGGTCAGCCGGCTGAAGCAGGGCGAAGATGGAGCAGTCGTCGTTTTTGACGGCATCGTACGCAACAACACGCGCGGGCGTCGCACGCTATATCTGGTGTACGAAGCCTATGAAGAGATGGCGCTGAAACAGATGCAGGCTCTCTCAGAGGAAGCCACGCAACGCTTTCCCGTTCGCGAGTTCTTGATCGTGCATCGGCTTGGCAGGCTGGAAGTAGGTGAGACGAGCGTGCTGATCGCGGTAGCGTCGGCGCACCGTGGCGCCGCCTTCGATGCCTGCCGCTGGCTCATCGACACCCTGAAGACGACCGTCCCAATCTGGAAGAAGGAGTATTTCGAAGATGGAGCCGTCTGGGCAGACGGCGAGCCCTTTCCGGAGCAAGTGAAAGGTCTTCCCGTGTCATGAGGTTTCTCCCTGTGTGTTTTTTTGCGCTGATTGCGCCGGGAATTCTGCAAGCACAAACGTCTCCACCGATTCGGGTCGATGTAAGGCTGGTGAATGTCTTCGTAAATGTGACGGATGCCAATGGCTCACCGGTTGGCGGCCTCACGAAAGACGATTTCACTCTTGCCGAAGAGGGCCATCCGCAAAAGATCGCGGTCTTCGAAAGGCAGTCTGAAATGCCGCTATCCATTGTGCTGGCCATCGACACCAGCGGCAGCGTGAACAAGGACCTGGCCATCGAAAAGCGGGCCGCGCACGCCTTTGTGCATTCCCTGCTGCGCCCAGTAGACCGCCTGGACCTGATCGATTTTTCTTCTGACGTGCGCGAAGTCGTGCCTTTTACCAACAAGCTGAACCGAATCGATTACGGCATTGACAACCTTATAACCGGGCCTGCCACCGCGCTCTACAGCGCCGTCTATCTCGCCGCGCAGAGCCTCGCAACTCAGCCTGGACGCAAGGTGCTCATCCTGATTTCCGACGGCGGCAACACGGTGAAGGGAACCGATTATGCCGATGCGCTGGAGCAGGCTGTGCGGTCGGAAACCATGGTCTTCAGCCTCATCGACGTGCCCATCGCTGCCGACGCGGGGCGCGACACCGGCGGGGAACACGCTATGATCACGCTTTCACAGGAAACCGGCGGCAAATACTATTACGCCGACGCCGAGCATCTCGACCAGGCCTTCCAGAAGGTTTCCGACGACCTGCGCACGCAGTACCTGTTGGCCTATTATCCGGAGCACCGGGTGTCCGATTCTGATTTCCGGGCAATCAACGTAACGCTGAAGCAGCCGCCAAATGTGCATTACACGATACGGCACCGCACCGGATATTACGCGACACAGGGCCAGTAGCCGCTCTCGGGCTTCGCTACAATATCTGTATGGCCATCCCACCGTCGTCGCGTCGCCGTCAAAAAACGCCTCCGCCCGGAGAAACCGGGCAGGAATCTCTCTACCTGAAGTTCCTGAGCGAAAAGCAGGTGCCTATCGCCGTAAAGCTGCGTGACGGCGAGACGGTCACCGGCTGGATCGAATACTTTGACGACCGCATGATTCGTCTGACGCGCGAAGGCAAGCCAAATCTTTTTATCTACAAGCATCAGATCCGTACGATCACCGAACAGACGAGCCGCCATGGGGCGCGTGTGCGCCATGCCCGCAAGGCTGCCGATGAGCAGGAGACTGCAATCAACGGAGAGCAGAAGTGAGCCAGCTCCTCCCGGCTGGAGTCTCGCTGGAGTTCGCCGGACCAGCGGCAGGCATAGCGCTTGAAGCGGGAGCGCTCATTCGCGACTTCTACGAGCGCGGCGTTACCACCGAATATAAAACGGACGTCGATCTCGTCACGGTGGCCGACCGCACTTCTGAAAAGTTGATCGTCGAACGATTTCACGCGATTTTCTCAGGGCACGGAATCTACGGCGAAGAGGGGACACGCGAGCATCTGGAGCGCGAGTACCGCTGGTACGTCGATCCGCTGGACGGGACGACAAACTTTGCTCACGGCTTTCCTGTCTTCTGCGTGTCGCTCGGGCTCGAGCATCGTCCCGCGGGGCTGGCCGCGAATGAAGATGGCACGCTGATCGCCGGCGTGGTCTACGATCCAATGCGCGACGAGTTGTTTGTCACCGAGAAGGGCAAAGGCGCGTATCTCAACGGGAAGAAGATACACGTTTCGCGCACCGATGACCTGGCCGAAAGCCTGATGGCTACCGGCTTTCCGAGCCGCGCGCGCCACGAGAATCCGAATATCCACTTCTATCACGAGATCACGCTGCGATCGCATGGAGTGCGCCGCGCGGGATCGGCCGCGCTCGATCTGGCGTACACGGCCTGTGGCCGCATGGATGGCTATTGGGAGTTCAATCTCAATCCCTGGGATACGGCCGCCGGCGCACTGCTGGTGCTCGAGGCCGGTGGAACGATGACCGAATTTGATGGCAGCCCGTTCAAGCTCGATAGCCGCGAGGTCCTTGCCACGAATGGAATTATCGACAGGGAAGTGATCGCGGTCTTTCAGAATATGTTTGCCGGACGCGATCTGGAGCCGATACCAACCCCACACGAATTTGCCCTCAAACGGGCGGAGCGCGGACGCTAGAAACTGTCGGAAAATTGGCGCGGAAAGCGTCCTTCGACTTTGCTCAGGACAGGCTGCCCGGGCGGTCAGCACCTGCTACAATGAAGTCTCAATCACCTGTAACCGGAGAGCTCTTATGGCATATGTAATTGCGGAACCCTGCATCGGCACGAAAGACTCCGCCTGCGTGGATGCGTGCCCCGTTGACTGCATCCACCCCAAGAAAGACGAGGCGCCCTACGCCGAACAGGAGCAGCTTTATATCGATCCCGTGGAGTGCATCGATTGTGGCGCCTGCGTTCCCGTGTGCCCGGTCTCGGCCATCTTTGCCGCCGACGATCTGCCGGAGAAGTGGGCGAGCTACACGGAGAAGAACGCGACCTATTTCGGACGCTAAGCTTCCTGCATTTCGTCGAACGCGCAGCTTAAAGCTGCGCGTTTGTGTTTAGCGTGATGGTTGGCCGCATGGAAATGTATCTTTAATTGCAAATGCATATCAGCGGAGCATGGATTCTTCTCATCTTTGCCCTCCTCGCAACAGCATTTATGCTGCTGCTTCTCCACCTCACCAAAATCGGTTTCCTGATCCACCAGCGCATTCCCGACCGGCCCCGGCGACGACTTTTCCTGGCAGCTGTAAGCTTCTTCATCACCTTTGTTGGCGTGCGCCTTTTGGTCGTGTCCATCACGCATCACGTCGGTCCCTTCGGATGGGTGGAGGTGGAGGGACGCCACATTCATCATCTGGTATGGGGAATTTTGATCTTGCTCGCTGTCGGCTACTGCACGCTGGCTGAAGCCTACACCGGCAAATCGCCCACCTCAATCTTTATCAGCCGTCTGCTGTCCATCCTGTACGGAGTGGGTGCCGCGCTTACGCTTGACGAGTTCGCGCTGTGGCTCAATCTGCAGGACGTTTACTGGTCGCGACAAGGAAGAGAGAGCATTGACGCTGTGATCCTGTTTGGAGCGCTTCTGGCAGCGGGCGCGTGGGGCGCTCCGCTCTTCAGCTCTCCTCGCGAAGATGGCTGATTTTCCGAAGCTCCCTGCGATGCCTTGACGATCTACATATCGTAGTGTAGATAATCAAGGTATGGGAAAACCAAGCGATCTCGTACAGGGCACACTCGACCTCCTGATCCTCAAGACCTTGTCTCTTGAAGCCAAGCACGGCTGGGCCATCGCCAAGCGCATCCAGCAGGTTTCCGGAGACGTGCTGCAGGTGCAACAGGGCTCGCTCTACCCGGCACTGCATCGGCTGGAGCAGCAGGGCTGGATCAAGGCCAAGTGGGCGGAAAGCGAAACCGGCCGCCAAGCCAAGTTCTACTCGCTGACCGCGGCGGGCCGTAAGCAGCTCGAATCGGAGACCGCCAACTGGAACCGCCTGTCTGAAGCCATCAACATTGTCGTGCAGGAAGCCTGAGGAGGATGCGGATGCGCTGGCTGCACAGATTATCGATGCAGTTACGAATGCTCTTTCATCGCGGTGAAGAAGGAACGCGCCTCGATGAGGAGCTACAGTTTCACCTCGAACAGCAGATCGCCGAGAACATCGCGGCGGGTATGGGCGAAGTAGAAGCCCGCGACGCTGCGATGCGCAGCTTTGGCAATCCAACCGCGTTGCGCGACGAGACGCGCGGAACCTGGGACTGGAACTGGCTTGAATCGCTCTTGCGCGACGCGCGCATCGCTGCCCGCACGCTGCTGCGCACTCCGAGTTTTGCCGTTGTTGCAACCCTGGTGATGGCCCTCGGCATCGGCGCGAATGTCGCGCTCTTCACTATCGTGCGCTCGGTTCTGCTCAAGCCGCTGCCATTCAAAGATCCAGGCCAACTCTTCCGCTTGTACGAGCACAGTACGTTCGGCGATTTCCCGTACAACCAGAGCGCGGGCGGCGTGTATGCCGAGTGGAAGAAGCAAAGCAAGAGCTTTTCTGACCTCGCGATTCTAGGTTATGCCGGCTACAATCTCTCCGGAACCGGGGGCCAGCTTCCGGAAAATGTGCGCGCGGC
>Ga0206827_1058_pt1 | contig 27354 bp, 23 predicted proteins | sample Alteio_BWOrgCont_77_FD_152852 | JGI IMG/M metagenome (GOLD analysis project Ga0206827, IMG submission 152852) | Enriched cells from forest soil in Barre Woods Harvard Forest LTER site, Petersham, Massachusetts, United States -... | ecosystem: Environmental > Terrestrial > Soil > Temperate forest >...
AATACCAGGAACCGGTAAACCATACCGAGAATTGTTTTGCAATATGGATGCCTGAAAACAGGTAAACAGGTTGGGATTTTGGTCTTTTAGTTTTCCTGTTCTTTTTTTGAAAGAAGAGACATCAAATTGTGTATATCACCTTCTAATGAGGCTATACGTTCTTCATATTTTTTAATAAGCATTTTCCAGGCAGATTTATATTCATTAAAATCATGGATGGTCAATGTCTTGTCTCCTTCCTGCTGTTTTAATTTCTCAGGTATAAATTCAGGCGGAATCGGGGGACTTAACTTTCCATCAAGCAAATAATCATAGCTAATATCATATTTTAATACGATATGATGTATAAGGTCCAGGGATGGGCCCACTTCTCCATTTTCAATTTGAGATAAAGATGGCCTGCTGATACTCAGCGCCCTGGCAAAGTCTGCTTGTTTTAATCCTAACGCTTGCCGTAATTCTTTTATTCTATGTCCTATGTCGTGTTTATTGACCACGTTAAAAAAGATTAAAAATGTTGGGTATTCATACATTATGTTTCAAAACATAACATACATTTGTAGCAAAATCCCTAATGCAACAATAAAGTAACTGCAAAGTAAAGGCTTTTTTTATGGAAATAACAAAGGAGGAATTGGAAAGTTTGCGAAAAAATCTTAAATATGGGGATAATAAACTGATTGCCAAGCAAACAAAAAAAAGCCCCACGTATGTTAGTTACGTCCTGAATAGTATCTATTATAACGAAGATGTGATAAAAGCTGCTATAAAGCTGGCTAACCAACACATTATGGACAGGAAAGAACTGAAAGATGGCATAAACCAAATAGGAGATGGCGTAGCTCCAATTGATATTTAATTGAAGCTAAACAGTATTTAAAAAAACAGATGATATTTTAACATTTTTTAACATTTATTTAGGAAAGTTTAAATTAATTTGGCTTAAAAAAATAGCTTATGCAACGGGAAAAATATAATATTCTGCTTGCCGAAGACGATGAGGACGACCGGCTCTTTTTTAAGGAGGCCATTAGCGAGCTAAAAATCAACTCAGATCTTGTTATGGTTAATGATGGAGTGCAATTGATGAGCTATCTTACCCTAAACGGAAACACCTTACCGCATTTAATATTCCTTGATATAAACATGCCGCGCAAGGATGGGATGACGGCTTTATATGAAATCAGGCAAAACCCAAAGCTCAAAGATATTTCCGTTGCCATATACTCTACTTCGTCTAACCAGAAAGATATTGAGTGCGCCCTTGTAAACGGGGCAAATATATATATCACCAAACCCAATGATTTTGACCTTTTAAAAAAAATAATCTCCAAGGCTATATCCATAAACTGGCAATATAATAAAGGAAGCCTGAGCAAAGAGAATTTTCTGCTCAGCATCTGACAGTTAATTAAAATTTTATCTTTTACGATGGAGGATATAAATGACCTAAATGATAAGTTGCACATCCTGCTCGCGGATGATGACGAGGATGACCGTCATTTCTTCATCGAGGCTGTAAAAGATTTAAACCTACTTGCTACAGTTACCGTAGTTAATGACGGGGCTCAACTGATGAACTACTTAACTAAAAACAATTTGAAGCCTCCTATGTTTATATTTTTGGATATAAATATGCCGGGTAAAAGCGGGGTAAAGGTTTTGCAGGAGATAAAAGGCAATAAAGATTTTAAAGACATACCTGTTGCCATGTATTCTACATCCTCCTCTCCGGTAGATATTGAAAATGCATTTACCAGCGGTGCAAATGCATTTATAAAGAAACCAAGTGATTTTGGCGTTTTAAAAAAGGTAATAACTAAAGCAGTTTCTACTAAATGGCTACGTCCTGATTCTGGCCTTACGAGAAAAAACTTTTTATTCCATATTTAAATTTGGAAAATTCCATGGAGAAACGGAAAACTACTAATTTATTTTTTAATAGTCTTTTTGCTATTTCCATCATAGTTTTATTGTTTATAGCAGCGGTTACTTACCGGCAGATAAACGAACTCACAGATTCCGGTAAATGGGTAGTGCACACCCACGAGCTAAAGGAAGAACTGGAAAATATGTTTTCCCAGGTTAAAGATGCGGAAACAGGGCAACGGGGATTTATGATAACCAATGATTCCGCTTTCCTTGAGCCCTACACCGGTGCCCGGGAAAAAGTATATCGGTCCTTTGCCAATCTTAAATCTTTAACTGCTGATAACCCTGAACAACAAAAAAACCTGGATACTCTGTATAAACAAATTGAAGCAAGGTTTGCCTTTCTTGCCAATTCTACTGATCTGCATTACAGTCATGCCCTTCCGGGCCAAATACGGGAATCGCTTGATAAAGGCAGGTTAGCGATGGTGAATATCCGTTCCCAGGTTAATAAAATAGTAGATATTGAAAACATACTTTTGCAACAACGTAAGAAAGCGAATGAGTTTTACATTTCTTTTGCTCCTCTCATTTCTCTATTAGCAATAGTGTTTTCACTTCTCGTTTTTATACTATCTTTTTACAGGATAAACCGCGATTCCAAAAGTTTAAAAAAGCTGAATGATAAACTACTCATTATCAATAACATCTTTGAAAATGCCGAGGAATTAGCCGGAATGAGCCATTGGGAATGGAATTTGCAAACAAACAAACTTATTTTTTCTGACAATTATTTTAGGCTGCTGGGTCATGAACCACGGTCCTTCGAACCTACTATTGATACCTTACTAAAGTTTGTTCATCCTGATGACAGGGAAGGGTTAAAGAAAAGGAGTGAAAACACTTTTGCAAAAGGAGAGGAGGGATCCGCTTATTATTTCAGGATCATCAGCATCGATGGTAAAATAAAATATATTAAAGCCGTTGGGAAAATAATTAGCGGCCATAGCGGAGAGAAAATATTGATCGGCTCTAATATTGATATTTCAGAGCAGCACCAAAATTCCATAAGCCTGGAAGAAAAAAACCATGAACTGGAACGCAGCAACAAAGAACTGGAATCTTTTAATTATCTCGCCAGCCATGATCTGCAGGAGCCGCTACGAAAGATATTAACCTTTATTTCCCGGATATTGGAAATTGAAGGTCCAAACTTATCAAATACAACCAAAGACTATTTGGCACGAATGCAAAGTTCTGCTACCCGCATGCAGAAACTTATTGATTATCTGCTTATGTACTCCAGGACAAACCGGGCCAACCAGGTTTTTGAAGAAGTGGACCTGAATGCCATTCTCGAAAATACAAAACAAGAACTTTCTCTTGTTATAGAAGAAAAGAAGGCAGCAATAAGTTCTTCACATTTGCCTGTCATTTGGGGGATTGCCCAGCAACTTCAGCAGCTTTTTATCAACCTGATTAGTAATTCGATAAAATATAGCAGAGAAAATATACCGCCTGTTATCCAGGTTAAATCCGAAATTGCTTCAGGAACGGAAATAAATGGGGGCCTAATTGAAAAACCCAAAAACTATTACAAGATTTCCTTCGCAGACAATGGAATTGGTTTTGAACAGGAGTATGCCGACAGCCTTTTTCTATTATTCCATCGCCTTCATGATAAGTCAGAATATTCCGGCTCAGGTATTGGCCTCTCTATTTGCAAAAAGATAGTAGAAAATCATTTTGGTGAAATAACAGCCGAAGGCAGGCCTGATGCGGGCGCTACTTTTACTGTTTTTTTGCCAAAAGAAGCCTGAAAATATATAAAAAAAAGAAGCCCGGCTTAGAAAATCTAAGCCGGGCTTCTTTAGCATACGGTTTCAATTATTTTTTGTCACCATATTCTTTTGCGTGAGATTTGGCAGCTTTGTTAGATGCCTGGTTGCCATTTGCCTGGTAGCCGCGGGCCATAGTAGCATGATGGCCTGCTTTTTCAGGGTTGCCGGCTTCATGCTGTTTTGCAGCTTCCTGGTGATGTTTTGAAGCTTTGTCAAACTCAGCAGACGCATTCTTGTGGTAATCTGCGCTTTCATTTTTTGTTGTTGCCATAACTTTGTTTTTTATTTATTTAAATGCTTCAATATCGAAGCACGTTTATACAACTTCTCTTCCGCCATTTTGTTCGGCTGTATTTTCAGTTTTTACAAAAAATTAACACTTTTCTATTTCTGTAAAGATATGGTATCGTCCTATTATTGGTTGGTAACTTATCTTTTCCAAATACCTCTTTCAAATCAGGCCATAGGAAGCCGTTAAAAGCATACTTTGCTCATAATAAGATTATTGCATTTAAGGAAGCTAATTAATCATGGAATTATATAACATTATCCCAAAATTGTATAAGGATTAGGATTGCAAGCCGGCGCATCTTTGAAACATGTTTAACACAAAAAATAACTTAACAAAAAATGATATGGAAAAAGTAAACGTAATCAAAAAGGTATTGATTTATTATGCAGCGCTTACTGTACTGTCAATAACAGTAGTTCTCGCTGTAACTTCATGCAACAATTCTTCTAAACCTGAAGATTCAAAAGATGTAGCCATGGCAGAAAATAAAGTCAAAGATACTACTAAAAATATGGGGGATAATATGGGAGATAAAAGTGAAAAAGATGCAAAATTTTTGGTGGAAGCAGCTGGGATTAATCTTGAAGAAATACAATTAGGCCAACTTGCCGAACAACAAGGTGGTACAGATGAGGTGAAAAAACTTGGAAAAATGATGGAGGACAATCATACCCAAAGCCAAAATGATTTAAAAACACTGGCCGGAAAAAAAATGATTGACATACCTACTACTATAACCAATGATGGGATGGATGCCTATAAAAAACTAAGCCGGAAATCAGGCCACGATTTTGATAAAGCTTTTTGCGATATGATGGTAGATGGGCATAAAGGCGCTATTTCTAAATTTGAGAAGGCGTCTGCCGATTGCGATGATGTCGATATAAAATCTTGGGCGTCTTCTACCCTACCCACTTTGCACGCGCACCTCGACCATTCAATAGCATGTCAAAAAGATATTGATAAAATGTAAATAGAATATAATAATAAACTTAAAAACAAAAGCTATGAAAGAAAATAAGAACAACGGAAACGGCCAGGAAAAACAGATCTCCTTCGGGCCACAAGTGGAAGAAGAAATATTCAGGATGGTCTATTTCCTTTCCAGGATAAAAAAATTGCCTGTACCTAAACACCAGGCAAAATAAATAAACCTAACCAGGAACTAATTTTATTAAAAATCTAAAAAAAGAAAATCATGGATACCGTAGAATTTGAAGCAAACATCACCAAACTATCTGTTTCTTTTAAACCATTTGCCCTTACGCTCACCAAAGATTCGGATGATGCAGAGGACCTGATGCAGGACACGGTTTACAGGGCCCTGGCCAGCCGCAATTTGTTTTCCGATGGTACCAATCTCAAGGCCTGGGTTTATACAATAATGAAGAATATCTTTATCAATAATTACCGCCGCAAAAAAAAACGTAATGCTTTCCTCGAAGTAAAAGAAGACCTTTCCGCCCTTAAAGGTTGGGGGGCAACAGCAGTGAATGACGGAGAAGGAAATATGGAACTTACTAAGTTAATGGAAAAAATAAACCAGTTGGGTTCCGAATTCAGGGTCCCTTTTATGATGCATTATGACGGCTTTAAATACAAGGAAATAGCCGATGATATGAAACTCCCTATCGGCACAGTGAAAAGCAGGATACACTTTGCAAGGAAACTGCTGCAAAAGGAATTAACCGGCATACCGGTTTATCATGCTTAAACATTTAGCACCCTTTTCAATAAATCTATTTTTTTGTCCGGGAGCAGGCCCCAATCTGTTCCCGGTTTCTTTCTAAAAATATCCCGTTGCCGTTTCAAAAATCAATATCTGAGTATGGTTTGTAATTATTGACCTTCTCAAAAAGTGGAATTATATAACATTTTAATGGAATTATATAAAGAAGTGTTTTCTCAAAATAGCGACTTTTACCCCCCTTAAGCTATCCCGAAAAGCAAAAAAATAGAATTTACAAAAAAAAAGGATTTATGGCTTCAAGAAAAGGTGTAAATGATTCCGGAAACGGAATAATGCCAGAAGAGTTAGCGGTTGCCGACCGGCCGGCCAATGGCAAAACAAATAAATCGTCCAGGTCCCATCCGTTATCTGAAAACGGGCTTGACGATTTGGCTCCTGACGAGGACATTGACAAAAAAGAACTGCTCCGGGTACTCATTCAGGTCCGGAATGGGAATTTCGAAGTCCGTATGCCGATAGACCAGGTTGGCATAAATGGTAAAATTTACGATACCTTGAATGAGATCATCTCAATTAATCACAGGATGATCGAAGAATTTACCAAGGCTGGAAATATCATTGGCAAACAGGGTAAACTTACTCAGCGTATTGAACTTCCACAAGCCAAAGGCGCATGGAGTACGGGAGTTGAATCCCTTAATTCGCTTATATCAGACCTGGTATATCCAACTATTGAGATTGCCCACGTTATCAGTTCTGTGGCGAAAGGTAATCTCTCGCAGCAGATGTCGCAGGAAATCACCGGGCATGTTTTGCAGGGGGAATTTGCCCGTATTGCGAAAGAAGTAAATGACATGGTAAAGCAGCTCAACCTCTTTTCCATGGAGGTAACCCGTGTGGCGCGTGAAGTTGGGTCAGAAGGAAAACTTGGAGGGCAGGCCAAAGTAAAAGGCGTTGCAGGCGTTTGGAAAGATTTAACTGACTCTGTAAACCAGATGGGTAGTAACCTTACTGCCCAGGTACGGAATATTGCGGAAGTAACAACTGCCGTCGCAAAAGGCGACTTGTCCAGGAAAATAACTGTGGATGTAAAAGGGGAAATCCTGGAATTAAAAAACACCATCAATACAATGGTGGATCAATTAAATTCATTCTCCTCAGAAGTAACTCGTGTGGCGCTGGAAGTAGGAACTGAAGGAAAACTTGGTGGCCAGGCGCACGTTAAAGGCGTTGCCGGTACATGGAAAGACTTAACGGACAGTGTAAATCAAATGGCATCTAACCTTACAGGCCAGGTAAGAAATATCGCGGAAGTAACTACAGCAGTGGCAAGAGGTGACTTGAGCCGCCAGATCACTGTGGATGTAAAAGGGGAAATTCTTGAATTAAAAAATACCATTAATACAATGGTGGACCAGTTAAACTCATTCTCTGTGGAAGTAACCCGTGTGGCACGTGAAGTAGGTTCTGAAGGGAAACTGGGTGGAGAAGCAAAAGTAAAAGGTATCGGCGGGGTATGGAAAGACTTAACCGACTCTGTGAATTATATGGGTAGTAACCTTACTGCCCAGGTTCGTAATATAGCGGAAGTAACAACTGCCGTAGCAAAGGGTGACTTATCCAAGAAAATCACTGTGGACGTAAAAGGGGAAATCCTCGAATTAAAGAATACAATCAATACCATGGTGGACCAGTTAAATTCCTTCGGATCAGAAGTAACCCGCGTGGCGCGTGAGGTGGGATCAGAAGGAAAACTTGGGGGCCAGGCAACAGTGCAAGGAGTTGGAGGGGTATGGAAAGATTTAACCGATTCCGTAAATCAAATGGCATCTAACCTTACCGGCCAGGTGCGAAATATTGCGGAAGTAACAACAGGCCTTGCTAAAGGCGACCTTTCCAGGAAAATTACTGTGGATGTACGCGGGGAAATCCTCGAATTAAAAAATACTATCAATACAATGGTGGACCAGTTAAACTCCTTTGCATCAGAAGTAACCCGTGTGGCAAGGGAAGTGGGTTCGGAAGGGAAACTTGGCGGCCAGGCCACTGTGGTCGGCGTCGGAGGTGTTTGGAAAGACCTGACTGATTCGGTAAACCAGATGGCCAGCAACCTGACAGGGCAGGTAAGAAATATTGCAGAAGTAACTACCGCTGTAGCCCGGGGCGACTTATCACGTAAGATCACTGTTGACGTAAAGGGAGAAATCCTTGAGCTAAAGAAAACCATTAATACGATGGTGGACCAGTTGAATTCCTTTGCCTCTGAAGTAACGCGTGTGGCCCTTGAGGTGGGAACAGAAGGAAAACTCGGCGGACAAGCTGAAGTAACAGGTGTAGGTGGTACATGGAAGGACTTAACAGACTCGGTAAACCAAATGGGTAGTAACCTTACCTCACAGGTACGGAATATTGCTGAAGTAACCACTGCAGTAGCCAACGGTGACCTCAGCCGTAAAATCGCGGTGGATGTAAAAGGGGAAATCCTCGAATTAAAAAATACAATTAATACTATGGTGGACCAGCTTCGTGGCTTTGCGTCAGAAGTAACGCGTGTAGCACGGGAAGTAGGTTCGGAAGGTAAACTGGGTGGTCAGGCGACGGTAGAAGGAGTTGGAGGCGTATGGAAAGACCTGACCGACTCGGTTAACCAGATGGGTAGCAACCTTACAGCACAGGTACGCAATATAGCGGAAGTAACTACCGCTGTGGCAAAAGGCGACTTGTCGCTAAAAATCACGGTGGATGTTAAAGGTGAAATCCTGGAATTGAAAAACACCATCAATACAATGGTGGACCAGTTGAACTCCTTTGGCTCTGAAGTAACACGTGTGGCACGGGAAGTAGGATCAGAAGGGAAACTTGGCGGACAGGCTGACGTACCTGGTGTAGGTGGCACATGGAAAGACTTGACAGATAGCGTAAATAAAATGGCCAGTAACCTTACTTCGCAAGTACGGAACATCGCAGAAGTAACAACCGCCGTGGCAAATGGTGACCTTAGCCGTAAGATCGGTGTGGACGTGAAAGGGGAAATCCTCGAGCTTAAAAATACGATCAATACGATGGTGGACCAACTCCGGGGTTTTGCATCAGAAGTAACCCGTGTGGCGCGGGAAGTAGGTACAGAAGGTAAACTTGGCGGGCAGGCTAATGTACCAGGCGTGGCAGGTACATGGAAAGACTTAACCGACTCTGTAAACCAAATGGCCGGTAACCTGACAGCACAAGTGCGTAACATAGCTGATGTGGCTATCGCCGTAGCAAATGGTGATATGTCTAAGAAAATCACAGTGGACGTTCGCGGTGAAATTTTGCAACTTAAAGAAACACTTAATACCATGGTTGACCAGCTACGCGCCTTCGCTTCCGAAGTTACCCGCGTTGCCCGTGAGGTGGGAACTGATGGCAAACTTGGTGGGCAGGCGTTCGTACCGGGGGTAGCAGGCACCTGGAAGGACTTGACTGACTCTGTAAACCAAATGACAGGTAACCTCACTGCGCAGGTACGTAATATTGCCCAGGTAACAAAGGCTGTAGCGAGCGGTGACTTGTCCAAAACAGTGGCAATTGACGTGAAAGGAGAAATCCTCGACCTTAAAAATACCATCAATACAATGGTTGAGCAATTGAACTCTTTTGCATTTGAAGTAACACGTGTGGCAAGGGAAGTTGGTACAGATGGAAAGCTCGGTGGGCAGGCGGAAGTAAAAGGTGTTGCCGGAACCTGGAAAGACTTAACAGATTCTGTAAACATGATGGCATCCAACCTTACCCTCCAGGTACGGGGCATTGCCAAGGTAGTAACTTCGGTAGCAACGGGCAACCTGCGCCAAAAATTATCTATCAATGCAAAAGGTGAGGTGGCACAACTTACCGATACCATCAACGAAATGATTGAAACCCTTGCGGTGTTTGCAGACCAGACAAGCAGCGTGGCGCGTGAGGTAGGCGTAGATGGAAAACTTGGCGGGCAGGCCAATGTGCCTGGCGCATCGGGTATATGGAAGAACTTAACGGAAAATGTTAACCAGCTTGCACAAAATCTTACTACACAGGTACGCTCCATTTCCCAGGTAGCATCAGCAGTAACGAAAGGTGACTTAACCCGGACCATTAGCGTGGAAGCAAAAGGTGAAGTGGAAGCCTTGAAGGATACTATCAACCAGATGATCGCCAACCTGAAAGAAACAACACTCAAAAACCAGGACCAGGATTGGCTTAAATCCAACCTCGCCAAGTTTACCCAGATGCTCCAGGGGCAAAAAGATTTGAATACGGTGACAAAACGTATTCTTTCCGAGCTTGCCCAGGTGGTGAATGCACACTACGGGGCTATATATATATTGCAGCAGGACGATGAGGCTGAAAACATAAAACTTAAACTATCAGCCGCCTACGCTTATAAAGAAGAAAAAAACATACCTACTGAATTTGCCATTGGCGAAGGCCTTGTAGGGCAATGTGCCTTTGAAAAAGAAAGGATACTCCTTTCAAATATTCCATCCGGATATATTAAAATAAATTCGGGGTTAGGGAAAGCAAAACCAGCTAACTTAATCATCCTCCCTGTACTATTTGAAAACAACGTAAAGGCTGTTATTGAGCTCGCTTCGCTTGATGTTTTTAGTGGAACCCACCTTGAGCTTCTTGGTCAGTTGACAAAAAGTATCGGGATTGTATTGAATACTATTGAAACGAGTTCCCGTACGGAAGAATTACTTGCTCAATCTCAATCTCTTGCAGGCGAGTTGAAAATCCAGCAGGAAGAATTGAGAAGGACGAATGATGAGTTACAGGATAAGGCTTTATTGCTTGTAAAACAAAAAGACGAAGTGGAAGTGAAAAACAGGGAAGTGGAAGTGGCCCGTAAGTCATTGGAAGAAAAAGCAGAACAGCTTACGCTTACTTCCAAATACAAGTCTGAATTTTTGGCCAATATGTCGCATGAGCTACGTACCCCACTCAATAGTTTGTTGATCCTTGCACAGCAGTTATATGAGAATTCTGAAGGGAACCTTAATGAAAGGCAGATCAGGTATGCAAAAACCATCCACTCCTGCGGGGACGACCTGGTACAGCTTATCAATGACATTCTTGACCTTTCAAAGATCGAGTCAGGGTTTATTTCTGCCAATATTTCCAAAGTGCGCTTCTCTGAGGTGGCAGCCTTTGCAGAGGCGACTTTTAAACCAATTTCCGAAGCCCGTCACGTTCGTTTCGTTATAGAAATAGATACATCCCTGCCTATGGAAATGGAAACTGATTTGCAGCGTCTTAACCAGATATTGAAAAACCTTTTGTCCAACTCATTCAAATTTACTGAGAAAGGCGAGGTAAAACTAAAAATATCAGAGGCAAGTAAAAAATGGAAACAAGGCAATTCTAACCTGGACAAGGCCAGCAAAGTGGTTACTTTTGCTATTAGTGATACCGGCATTGGCATACCCCAGGAAAAACAAAATATCATATTTGAAGCTTTCCAGCAGGCAGAAGGTTCCACCAGCCGTAAATATGGTGGTACCGGTCTGGGCTTGTCCATAAGCCGCGGTTTGGCGGACCTACTTGGTGGTACTATTGAATTGGAGAGTGAAGTGCAAAAGGGCAGTACTTTTACACTTTATCTGCCTATCGACAATTCATCCGCTATTCTGCCAAAGCAAAAGATTGACATTGCCGAAAATAGTCAACCGCGCACAGATGACCCTGACATTGAGAACCTTTTGAATTCTATGCACATTACCAATACCGGGATAGAAACCCAAAAGAGTATTGTAAACGAAATGATCAATGAAACCGGCGATGACCGAAGCAATATCCAGGCCCATGATAAAATAGTGCTTATTGTGGAAGACGATCTTCGTTTCGCGAGGATACTTGTTGAGAAGGCGCACCAGGAGGGACTCAAGGGAATTGTGGCTGTGAGCTACCTGGAGGTATTTGATTTTATAAGCCGGTTCTCTCCTATTGCTATTACGCTGGATGTGAAATTGCCAGAGACAAATGGCTGGAGAGTACTTGACCTTCTAAGAAATGATCTTAATTACCGCCATGTGCCTATCCACCTTATTTCCGGTGAGGAAAACCGTGTACTTGCATTGAAGCGGGGAGCGCGCAGTTTCCATTTAAAGCCATTAGAAGTAGAAGCGCTGGATGATCTTTTCAATGATATTATATCTTTTAATAATAAGCAGGTAAAAAATGTACTGATTGTCGAAGACAACAAGATAGAATCTTCGCAAATAGCAAAAATGCTTAACGATAGTCATATTAAGGTGAATATAGCGGCAACAGGAAAGAAGGCCCTTAGCCAGATCGAAAAAAATGAATATGACTGTATCATCCTTGACTATACCTTGCCTGATATCTCCGGCTCTGACCTTATAGACAAGGTAGGCAGGGCAAAGAAAGGTTTTACGCCTGTTATTGTCTATTCAGGACGCGATTTTACAAAAAGTGAATTAAGCGATTTGAACCGGGTTTCAAGCACAATTATTTTAAAAGGGGTTAACTCATTGGAACATTTACTGGAGGAAGCAGTTCTTCAGTTACACATCAGCCATAAAAACCTCTCCCCTGATAAAATAAAAGTGATTGAGAATATCCGCAAAAAGGAAGACATACTCACCGGCAAAAATATACTGGTAGTGGATGATGACGTAAGAAACCTTTTTGCCCTTACTACAGTTTTTGAAAGGTATAATATAAATGTGATAACTGCTGAAAGCGGTAAGGAAGCTATACATTTGCTCAGCGAAAACCCTGGTATTGAGATGGTGCTTATGGATATAATGATGCCGGAAATGGATGGATATGAAACTACCCAAAAAATCAGGCGCGAACACAAAAACAGCGTACTCCCTATCATTGCTATCACTGCGAAGGCAATGAAGGGTGACAGGCAGAAATGTATTGAAGCAGGCGCATCAGACTATATTACAAAGCCGCTGAAAATAGACCAGTTGCTTTCACTGATGCGCATGTGGTTTTATAAATAGTATCAATGGCAAAAATTTTATTGGTTGATGACCGCGAAGATAACCTGACCTCTATAGAAAGCATATTAGAGCCAGATGGTTATCAGTTTGTAAAAGCGAATTCAGGCGCCCAGGCATTGAAAGTTCTATTGAATGAATATGATTTTGCCCTTATCCTGATGGATGTAAAGATGCCAAACCTTAGTGGTTTTGATACAGCGTCCCTTATTTATGCCCGCGAAAAGCTAAAGCATATACCCATTATTTTTATTACGGCTTATAGTTATGATGAAGAGCATATTTTCAAGGGATACAAAGCAGGTGCAGTAGACTATATATATAAACCGATCAATCCTGATATCCTTCGGGCAAAAGTGGCCGTATTTGTAGAGCTTTACCGCAAAACCCATCAGCTTGCCTTGCAGGAACAAAAACTAGTATCCATTAATAAAAACCTTGAAAACGAGGTTAAAGAGCGCACTATATCTGAAGAAAACATAAAGCAGTTAAACATCATGCTTCTGGAGAATATTGACAAACTGGAAGCAGCCAACAAAGACCTGGACAGTTTTGCTTTTGTAGCTTCGCATGATTTGCAGGAACCCCTTCGCAAAATCCAAACTTTTATTTCCCGCATTGAAGAAAAAGAAGGTAAAAATATTTCAATATCCGGAAAGGACTACTTCATCAAAATGAAGTCTTCAGCCAACCGTATGCGCAACCTGATTGATAACCTTCTTATTTATTCCCGCACCAGTTTGACCGGCCAGGTTTTCGAATATGTTAGTTTAAAGGAATTGCTTGAAAATGCCATGCAGGAACTGTCACTTGCTATTGAAGAAAAGAATGCGATAATAAATTATTCATCATTACCAACCCTCAACCTGTTTCACCACCAGTTTCAACAATTATTAGTAAACCTTATAGGCAATTCAATTAAATACGCCAAAGAAGGGGTAGCCCCTGTGATTGAAATAGATTCCAAAATAGTAAAACCAAGAGATGTGCCGGGAGTAGTAAACGGGGCCGGCAAGGTTTTTCACCGAATCACAATAACCGATAATGGTATCGGCTTCGACCAAAAATACGCAAACAACATTTTCGTTCTTTTTCATCGCCTCCACGAACAGCATGAATATTCGGGTACTGGCATTGGTTTAGCTATTTGCAAAAAGATTGTCGAGAATCATAAGGGCGTAATCACCGCTGAAGGGAAACCTGGCCTTGGGTCTACGTTCAATATTTTTCTTCCACAGGAGATGACTGCTTGATGAAAAAATTTTATTTCTTATGAAGTAATATGTTTTTAATGGCAATATCCTTGCTGTTTGGCTATCATCAACCAACTTTAATTATCGGCAAAGCGAAAATAAAGCGGCTGCCTTTACCCAGTTCGCTTTCTACCCATATCCTGCCCCCCTGTGCTATGATAAACTCTTTGGAAATGGCTAAGCCCAACCCTGTGCCGGACTTTGAATTGTCGGTACCGGGCACTTTAAAAAACTTATCGAAAACCTTGTCCCTGTATTTTTCATCAATGCCCAATCCAAAATCTTTAACAGAAAATTCTACAAACCCATTCTTTTCCTGCGCCTCAACCAATATCTTTCCCATTTCACCAGAGTACCTCAATGCATTGGCAACCAGGTTTATCATTACCCATGTGGTTTTTTCTACATCCACTTTTACCTTCGGCAGCAGGCCATGCGTACTGATCTCTATTTTTACATTTTTCTGCTCTGCCTGGAACCTCAGCGCGTCATAAGCAAAAGAAATAATATCAATGGGGTTTACGTCCTGGTAATGCAGTTGCAGGTTTCCGGTTTCTACCTGTGCCAAGTCCAGTAGTTCGCTTGTGATTTTAAGAATGCGGCCGGTTTCTTCCTTTACATTGTCAACCAGTTTGTGCTGTTCTTGGTTCATATCGCCTATACGGGTATCTTCCAGCAATTTAATGCTCATATTGATAGACGATATTGGCGTTTTCAATTCATGTGAAATGGTAGCTATGAAATTGGTTTTGGCAGAATCTAATTCATAGAACTGAGTAATATCTTTTAAGATAATAACATATCCGATGAGCTTTGCATCTTCTCCCTCTCCTACGGTCTTTACATCCAATATATCTTTATTGAAAAATGCTTCTTTGCCGTCCACAACTATCCTCATTGGTTTTTGTTTTTCAACGGGTTTTACGCCCTCTACCCTGTCGACAATATCTTTGATCAAAGACCTGAGCAGATCATTGATGATGGCCATATCCGGGGCATATTTACCGGTCAGTTCCATGGCATGCATCCCGAGTATTTTTGAGGCTTCATTATTAACAAAAAGTATTTCAAGGTTTTCGTCCAGCCCAATAATGGCATCGCGCATATTATTGATGATCGTCTCAATTCGCTTCTTCTCGAATAAGGTTTTGGCCAGGCTTGTATTTTCGTATTCATTCAGTTTCAATGCCATCGAATTGAAAGCTGCTGCTAATTCGCCAAATTCATCATTAGATTCAAAATGCAGGCTCTGGCCATAGTTCTTTTCAGCTATTTGCTTTATTCCTTCTGTGAGTTCCCTGATCGGGTTGGCGATGTAACCGGGGAAATTCAGGCTGAAGGTAAGGGCAAGTATCAATATAAGGGTGCCAAATATTGCCATTAATGCAATAGCCTGGCTGGCTGTATGCTGCGCCTGGTTGTTTTTTCTTATCATGGCTTGCAAATTCACATCCATTACCTGTATGATTAACCCTTTTAAAGTCCGATAAGCAGGCAATATTTGTTCTGAATATACCTCCTGATTAAAGCTGCTGTCATGCTTTATTTTAGCGAAGGAATTGAAATACACTCTTGAGTTGGTGCGAAGTGAGGAGGTAAAGTCACCCTCGCCGGGTTCTGTAATATCATGCTCTTCAGCGCTGAGGTTTTTTTCAAAAGCTGCAAGGTTATCAGTATACTTTTTATCGTCAAAAATTTTGCCCGGGTTTAGAAATTTTTCCGCCTGTAATGTTTTGATCTCGTCAATAGCATTCAGCATGTTTTTTGAATACTGCACAGACTCATAGTTATCCTTTATAATGGCTGAGGAATCGTTAGATAGCTTGTAAAGGCTGTATCCGCTTACTACTACCAGGGATAATATTACTATGAAAAGAAAGGCAATGCCTATAGCAATTTTTGTTTTGATCTTCATATTAGGAAACAATCATGATATCAATATCCTTATAAGCCAGTTTGTTAACCAACTCACTGAAAATATTGGCATGGAAAATATATTTTATCAGGGAAAACGCCGGCTTGCCAATGATAATCGAAGTTACTTTTCTTTCGATTGCCACATCGGCAATGGCCTGGGCAACATGGGTGCTTTGCACCTGCACTACTTCCCCGCCCATTTCAGTGGCAAGCTTGAAATTATTGATCAGGTGCCGCTGAGCTGCAAGGTTTATTTTGTCGGCAGATTCGCGCGGCGTTTGTATATACAGAACTATGAATTTCGAGTTGTAAAATGAGGCCAACCGTGATGTTTTCCGGATGAGTTTTTTAGCGCTTTCTTCATGGGTACTGATGCATGTAAGGAATTTTTCAGGACGAAGTTTATCCTTTTTAATTAATACTTCAGTATCAATTTTACGTACTACCTGGCTGGCTACTTCTTTTAAGGCAAGTTCTCTAAGCTGTAATATTTTATCAGGGACAAAGAAATTCCTTAATGCTGTTTCTATTTTGCTTTTATCATATATTTTGCCTTCATTCAGCCTCTGCACCAATTCATCAGCCGTCAGGTCAATATTGACCACTTCATCAGCGGCCTGCAATATACTGTCGGGTATTCGCTCCTGAACTTCTATGCCGGTTATTTCTTCGACTTCTACATTCAGGCTTTCAAGGTGCTGGATATTTACGGCGCTTATAACGCTAATACCGGCGTCCAGGATTTCCATTACGTCCTGCCAGCGTTTATCATGTTTTGAGCCAAATACATTGGTATGTGCAAGCTCATCAACTATTACTACTTCGGGGTGCTGGGCGAGGATCGCGCCCAAGTCCATTTCTTCCAGCTCCTTGCCTTTATAAAAGATCTTGCTCCTGGGAATAATTGGTAAGCCTTCTATTAGTTGCTGTGTTTCCACCCGCCCGTGCGTTTCTATATAGCCGATCTTTATATCTATGCCATTTTTCAGCAAAGCATGCGCCTCCTGCAGCATCCGGTAAGTTTTGCCTACACCGGCGCTCATACCGATATATATTTTAAACTTTCCGCGCCGTGTGTTCTTTATCAGGTTAAGAAACCGCTGTACAGATTGTTCTTTTTCTTTTTCTTCGCCTTCTGTCATTTATGTGTGATTATATTTCTTTGTACATAAAGTAGCATAATTACTTTAAATCATTCAAAGCTATATTAAGTTTCAGCACATTTATCTTTTCTGGTCCGAAAAGGCCAAGCAATGGCTTTTCGGTGTATTGCTCTACAAGACCATTTAACTTTTCTTCCGGTATACGGCGGATACGTGCAATACGTGGCACCTGTACCTTAGCCGCCTGCACAGATATATTAGGGTCGAGTCCGCTACCCGAAGCGGTAACAATATCGCTTGGTATATCTGCTTTATTTATGCCGGGGTTATGCTTCATAAATGTATCAATTAAACCCTGGGTAGCGCTAAGATAATCGGGGTTGTTAGGACCTTTATTAGACCCGCCCGAATTTTGGTCTTTATAATCTGAAAGGTAATTGACAGCGGACGGCCTGCTCCAGAAATATTTATCACCGGTAAATTTTTGGCCAATGTTTTCATAACCAATTATTTTTCCGTTTCGCTGGATCGTCACCCCTTCTCCTTTTGAAGGCGTTAATTGAGCTATGCCCAAAATGAGAAGGGGATATACCCCGCAGAAAAGGGCTATAAAAACTATTGTTAATAACAAAGATGGTAATATATGCTTTCTCATTTTATTCAAATTTAAATAAATATTCCTACAAATAAATCAATAAGTTTAATGCCGATAAAAGGCACGATAAGGCCGCCTATTCCATATATAAGCAGGTTCCTGCGGAGCAGGGCGCTGGCGCCAATAGGCTTGTATGCAACCCCCCGCAGGGCAAGTGGTATAAGCAACGGGATAATGATGGCATTAAAAATAACTGCCGAAAGTATCGCGCTTTGCGGGCTTGCAAGGTTCATAATATTCAATGCCTGCATCTTTGGAATGGCTAACATGAATAAGGCCGGAACAATGGCAAAATATTTAGCCACGTCATTAGCGATGGAAAAGGTAGTAAGTGTGCCGCGTGTCATTAAAAGCTGCTTGCCTATTTCCACTATTTCAATAAGTTTGGTTGGGTCGTTGTCGAGGTCAACCATATTACCTGCTTCTTTGGCAGCCTGTGTGCCGCTGTTCATTGCCACACCAACATCAGCCTGTGCAAGTGCAGGGGCGTCATTGGTTCCGTCACCCATCATAGCCACTAATTTTCCACTTGCCTGTTCCTTGCGGATATATGTCATTTTATCTTCCGGTTTTGCTTCAGCAATATAATCATCCACGCCTGCTACATTGGCTATATATTTTGCAGTAAGCGGGTTATCGCCTGTTACCATTACGGTTTTAATACCCATCTTGCGAAGCCTCTCAAACCTTTCCTGTATGCCGGGCTTAATAATATCCTGGAGTTCGATTACGCCAATAATTTTATTGTTTTCAGATACAACCAATGGCGTACCGCCGTCGGTAGCTATTTCTTTTACCTTTTGATCGGTTTCAGGCGGGCAGCTATTTCCGGCTTTTTCTGCTTTGGCTTTTATGGCATCAAAGGCGCCTTTACGGATTTTTGTACCGTTGGGCATGTCCACCCCGCTGCTGCGGGTTTCAGCTGTGAACTTGATGAAGGTTGCATTTTCCACGCTTTCAACAGAAGCATTCATTTTTGAATCAATTGTCTTTGCAAGGTCGATAATGGATTTGCCTTCGGGTGTTTCATCAGCCAATGAACTTAGTACGCAACTTTGGATAAATTTAGCTTTATCCTCGCCATTGGCTGGATAGAAATTGGTTGCTTTCCTGTTGCCTATGGTAATGGTTCCTGTTTTATCTAATAGCAGTACATCTATATCCCCGGCGGTTTCAACAGCTTTGCCCGATTTGGTAATTACATTGGCCCGGAGTGCCCTGTCCATCCCAGCAATACCAATAGCTGATAATAGCCCGCCAATGGTAGTAGGAATTAGGCATACAAATAGTGATATAAGGGCCGCTATGGTTATTGGCGAATTGGAATATTCGGCAAATGGCACGAGTGTAACACAAACGATTATAAACACCAATGTAAACCCTGCCAGCAGTATGGTAAGCGCTATTTCATTGGGTGTTTTCTGGCGGGTAGCGCCTTCTACAAGGGCAATCATTTTATCCAGGAAAGATTCGCCGGGCTGGGTGGTTACCATCACGGTTATTTTATCTGACAATACTTTTGTACCACCGGTTACGCTTGATTTATCGCCGCCAGATTCCCGTATCACCGGGGCAGATTCGCCCGTAATAGCGGACTCATCAATAGTTGCAAGCCCTTCTATGATCTCGCCGTCAGAAGGCACCATTTCGCCCGCATTAACAATGAAAACATCGCCTTTCCTGAGTTCTGATGAACTAACGCGTTTTATGATACCATTTGGCATCAACACATTTGCGGGTGTTTCTTCACGGGTTTTCCTTAAAGAATCTGCTTGCGCTTTGCCCCTTGCCTCTGCAATAGCTTCTGCAAAATTGGCAAATAATAGTGTTATAAAAAGCACCAGGAATATGGTAAAATTATATCCTATAGAGCCTTGTGAACCATTATTAGTAAAAAAGGTACCAATGGTAACGATTAGCATGACCACCGTACCTATTTCCACTGTGAACATCACCGGGTTCTTGATCATTGCTGCCGGGTTTAGCTTTACAAATGAATGCCGAATAGCAGTAGCTACCAGGTCTTTTTGAAACAATGAATTATTTTTAATTCTCTTTGCCATCTCAGTAGTTATTTTATCATTGTTAAATAATCTGCTATCGGCCCTAAAGCCAATGCAGGGAAAAATGCGAGGGCGGCTATTATCATTATTACCCCGTATGTCATCAGCCCGAAAGTAAACGTATCGGTAGCAAGCGTACCTGCCGATGCCGGTATGTATTTTTTCTTAGCCAGTATCCCTGCTATTGCTACCGGGCCAATGATGGGCAGGAAGCGGGATAACAGCATTACGATGCCATCGGTAATATTCCAGAATGGGGTATTTCCACCCAGGCCGCCAAACTCGGAGCCATTATTGGCAGAGGCAGAACTATACTCATAGAGCATCTCGCTGAAACCATGATAACCGGGGTTATTTAGCCAGCCTGCATAAGCTTTCGGATCGTGTGCAAATAAATAAGAAGCCAGGGCAGTACCTGCCAGTATCATCAGCGGGTGCCAGAGTGCAATGATAACCGCAATTTTCATTTCTTTGGCCTCTACTTTTTTGCCAAGAAATTCCGGCGTTCGCCCTACCATCAGGCCACTGATAAAAACCGCAATTATTATAAAAATGTAAAAATTGAGAAAGCCTACGCCTACCCCGCCAAAGAATGAATTTATCATCATGCCAAGCATGGTTATCATTCCGCTAAGGGGCATAAAACTATCATGCATTGCATTTACTGAGCCATTGGATGTAACGGTAGTAGAAACTCCCCAATAAGCAGAGGCCGCAGGGCCAAAACGCATTTCTTTTCCTTCCATATTGCCAAACGCCTGCTGCACCCCAAGCTGTGAAATGGCAGGGTTGCCCTTCATTTCATAATAAACAGCCGGGATGAGAAAAGACAAAAAGCCAACCATCATCACAGTGAAAATGACAATGGACAGTTTCCTTCTTTTCAGGATGCGCCCTAATGCAAAAATCAGTGCGAATGAAATCAGGAGAATACTAATAACCTCGGTCATATTGGCTAAATAAGTAGGGTTTTCAAGTGGATGGGCGGAGTTTGCCCCGTAAAACCCACCGCCATTGGTGCCAAGCTGTTTTATGGCTATCATGGCAGCGACAGGGCCACGCGATACTGTTTGGGTGTCGCCCTGCATGGTAATGTAACTTGTCTTACCATGAAAAGTCATTGGCGAGCCGCAGAATAGAAGAATAACGGCTACCGTTATTGAGAGTGGCAACAATATTCTTGTGCAAGATTTGGTTAAATACACATAAAAATTCCCGAGTTTATCAGTTGTCCTTTCTTTCATGGCCATGAAAACGATAATGCATACTGCGATGCCTGTACCCGCGCTGATAAACTGGAACAGCATCAACACCAGTTGTCCTAAATATGACACCCCCGTTTCGCCGGAGTAGTGTTGCAGGTTTGTATTAGATATAAAACTAATAGATGTATTAAATGCAAGGTCGGCAGGCATAGACGGGTTGCCATCAGGGTTTAGCGGCAGCCAGCCCATGTTCATCATTATAAACATTGAAAAAAGAAACCAGATAAGGTTAATGGTAAGCATAGCTTTCAGGCTTTGCTTCCAGTCCATTTCCTCAACCTCATCTATTCTGCATAAACGGTAAAAAAGCCGCTCTAAAGGCGACATAAAATCGAGCATGGTTTTCTCACCCTGAAAAACCTTTGCTATATAACGTCCCAATGGGATGCTAATCATAAAAAGGAGCAAAAAACAGGCAATAATGCCTAAAATTTCTGTATTCATTTTATTAATTTAATTTCTTGGTGTATAAATAATTATTGATACCCCTGCCAGGGCAATAAAAGCCCCTATAATATCATATTTATCAGGCTTAAAACCATCAACTTTCCATGCCCATATCAAAGCCATAACAATAAAAACCCCTCCATAAGCAGCATATACCCTACCAAAGCTTGCGGTTTGCCAGGTTGCTACAATTCCATAAAGGGCTAAAATAACTGCGCCTAATATTACATACCATAACGGTTTACCTGATTTAAGCCATAACCAAACCAGATAGCCGCCGCCAATTTCGCAAAAACCAGCCAGTATAAATATTGCTAATGATTTTAGAATATTCATTTTTTGCTTTTTAACTTGTGTTTTAAAGTTTTCAGGTGTTTCATCCTAAAATTTTTCCGGCTTTATAAGCACATAGCACAGGTAGCCGAAAACCAAAATCGATACAATAAAAAGTGCGATCATATTTTTAAGTTTTTAATATTGTTAAATATTCAGGGCTTCGAACCCTATTTATATTTTATCAAAAAAATCAATGGTTTTGTAAAACAACCCAAAGCCAACCAAGGCCCCTGCAATCAGTAGAATTGCAACTAACATATTTTTAAATTTTTAGTTAATAAATTTCCTTTTTTAAAATCGCGCTATCAAATCCATGGCCGCTGTGTACTGATCTTTTTTTGTACCATTATCAAAGGGGGTTACTTTATCGGCATAAGCCCTGTCGTATTGTATTTCCGGGCGTATGGACATAAGGTCATTAAACTTATGGCAAATCCCGATAGTGTGGCCCGAATAAGCAGTTGAAAAACCAGTCCTGTTTCCTTGCGGGTCATTAAGAAATTCATTACGGATAGACAGGTAATTTTTTCCAGATAAAAACACTTCAAAATAATTTACAAGCCCAACCGCCGAAGTAATACCCGGAATAACCGGCCCGGGCCCTGTTTCCATAAAATAAGGCTCGGAAGGGCCGTTAATTACAGTTCCGCCAACACGTGCATCCCATTGCCACATATAGTATGATTCTGTCATCATGAAAAACGTCTTACTAAAACGGTGTCCCCATGTTACCACTGCCATTTGCAGGTTGTCATGGTCATTGGTATAGTAGCCCTTGCCTATGGAAGGGATACCTCCATAAAGTGAGTTATTGTCATTTTTTGCGACCCAACGGAGCATAGCCAATCCGTTAAGATTTGCAGAATTGCTCCATGGTGCAATATCATTACCAGCGTGCACTCCAACGATGAATTGAACATATTTGCTAAACTTGATGGTAGCAATGCCCCCTGTAAAAGTAAAAGGGTCGCCAATAAACATTAAGGAATGTGTATATAGAAAATTATCCGGCGCCCATTGGTCTTCAATATCTGACGGAGAAAGGAAACGCCCCACTTTAATAAGCATGCCTTCTGCCAGATAAGGAACATACCACAGGCCGTAAAACTGGGCTGCATCATAGCCATAAAGACTATTATGATTTAATAACTGACCGCTAAAAACACCCTTTGCCATAGTGTACCGATAATCTTCGCCATATATATTGTCAACAAGAAATCCCCAATCCATGTTTTGAGATTGGGCTGTATTTGGGTCACGTTCAAAACGCAACACTATATGGTCAAGCTCAACTTTATTGGCTGCTATATCATAGCCAGCGGGAGCATTGGAATTTTTTGAAGAACTAAGGTTTCCACCCACGTCTATCCATCCGTAAAACTTTATACCTGTTCTGTTATTGGCCCACCCCATTAACTTTTGCAATGGATAATAAGTGTCATCATTAGGTTCTCCTATAACCGGGCCACCGTCCCAATCGGAGCTGGGAAATGGCGGCGAAGGCAACGGGCCAGATAGCACTTTTGAAGCAGTATCCTGCGCCTTGACGTTTCCCATAACCATGAGCAATGCCGCTGCAATGAATACTATTAGTTTTGTTTTCATGTAGTTATTGGGGTACGCAAGCTATTTATCCTCATTCTTAGTTATATCAAAAAGCCATTATCACTTCTTAAGCAGGAAGCGAGGCGCCGGAAAGGGTTCAATTTAATCCGGCGCCGGTTTTCCTGTTGATAATTATACCATAGAAAAAATAAATCAATATATCATAACCTGAATTCTATCGCTAAAATTATCCTGTCTTCGTATGTCCTGAGATCAGGCTTCCAACCTGGCGGTTCAGCTGAAACCACACCGGTTGTAGGATCAGTATAAGTATAAGTTGTATATCCCGTTGGTGAAGTTACCCCCCCGGGTCCTGCAAAATAAGGTACGCTTGCGTTACGGTGTACGTATTCAATTTTAAATTCTATAGTTTGGTTTGGCGTCCAGCTTAGGCCTGTGGAGCAATCCCAACCTGTAAACTGGTTACCGGGGTTTTCAGTAAATGGATCAAGTCCGGCTTCACCCCCATTCTGGGTTGGGTTATATGGATTTGGGAATGGGCTTGCCTGGCCTGTTGGGGCAAGGACAAGGTACCTGCCAGGGTTAGTCATCCAGCCACCGCCGATGTACCAGCCAAATTTTCCATGATCAAACCATACCTTATTATACACCATCCAGCTAACAAAGTATTGGGCATATCCACTGGCAGAATCGCCTGTCTTAAAATGATTAAAACCATTCACACCATCGCCTTTTTCATCTCCAATATCAAATGTAGCTGAAAACGCTGCCTGCGTTATTCCTTTTGCAGATTTCGGTTTATGATAATATCTTGCTAAAAAGCTGTTATCGGAGTGGAACCTGTGCCTACCAAACAGGCCAGCATCATCGGTACCATAATAGTCATTGGTAAGCATTTTAATATTTTCATTGGGGCAATAAGTAATATTGCCACCAACGCCCGGTAAGGCATTAAATGTACCATAGCTCTGCCAGCCATTGATGATCCAGGGTTCTATCTTTAATTTATCTGTCACGAAAATCTGTGTCCTGATACCATTAAAGAACCAGGGAGTATTATCAGAAGTATAGGAAGCCTGGTATTCCCAGTTCTCTTCCTGATAATACGAGTTCAGGCCAATATATGACATGAATAACCCGCCATCCACGTTTATACCATTCAATACATTAAAATGGTAGCCGCCGTATGCTTCACTAATATAACGATAGGCATCTGCAAGATCATACTGGCCGCGGTATGGGCTAAGGTCATTCCTTGGAACCACTATCGAGCGTGTTCCTAATTGTGTTAAAATTCTTCCCCTCGCGCCGTCATAATTAAATTCTGCCCCGAGAACTGCGTCAGATACATCCATTTCATTGTTGCGGGCAAGTGCTGTAGAACCTACTACCGTTTGGTCATTCGGGTTCCAAAATGAATAAGTAACGTTCGCATCAACCATCATAATGCCGGTAACATATTTATTATGCAATAAAGCAGAATCTCTCCGGTCACTCCCGTTTTGCCATGTCTGGTCAAATCCATCCCATGGTGTCTGGTCTTTTATAACAGGTGGCGATGGGGACAATGTTGTTGTTTGTGCATTTGCGCTTAATGCCGATACCATCAGCATTAAAATTAGTAATACTTTCTCTTTCATTGTGTGTTATTTATATTATTGATTAATTGCTTATCAAACTTAGTATTTTTTATAAAATATTCACACCTTTTAACATTTCAAATCCTGGCATTGTTTTTTTTGCCGAAAGTTGACTTTCGTCAGTTAAAAGCATGATACAACTTATCAATACTATCATTTAATGGTCTGCCCGCCCTTATGCCAAAGGATTGCCATAAAGTAAAAATATTGAAAATAAAAATATAAGTAATTGATAAATAACCAATAATATAGATAAAATTACCTTGTACCCGAAATATCCCAAGGCACATATACTTCCATTTTGGAAGGGTATTGTATCGAAATGGAAGGATAAAGCGGGTTATTAATTTCAAAAGTATTCTCATAAAAAGTAGCGGGTTAATTAGAAGGATAGAAATGATTAAAAACGGCTAAATATTTTTCAGGCGTTGCACCCCATTCATCTTCATTTTTCCCATTATTTTTATGTTCGAGTGGTGTTGCTGTGTCAATAGGCGTTAGGGATTCTATATATTGGTGAGGTTGGTATTTGTAAGTTATTCGTTCATAATATGAAAAGATCAACCAATTAGCAATTCTGCGATTTTTATAATGCTCCGTTGGAAGTCCTTTACCCGCTACTCCGGTAAAATCATTAAATTGCTCTAAGGAAGGGTTGGTTAGCCCGAGTATCATTAAAATAAATGCCAATATCAATCCTGATATAAGCCTTGTACGATTAATTTTTTTCATAGTATAGCTTATTAAATTCAGCGCGAAGTGGCAGGCCAATCAAATTTAATACCTGGTTCTGGTCAGCCTGACAAACAATACAGCAGGAAATTGAAAAAAGAAATACGTTGCTCGCCGCATTACGCGTAACCTTGTCACCATCCTTTACCAGCATATTGATGGATTTAAAACATTTTTTAAGAGTAACCGGGTTGCCATTTTTAATAAGGCGTATGGTAAACATAGCAAATTGATTTAAAATGGTATAAACATTTTTGTCGCTATTGTTTTCATGGATACTAAATTCCGGGATTTCTTTTTCGAGGTACTCGATTATTTCATTTTCGCTTATCATATCCGCCCTTTTGCCAAAATATTGCCATAAAGAGAAAAATAAAAATAAAAAAATGTAATGCGCTGATATATAGAAAATAGCTAAGTAGAGCTAAGTTATAAGATAGCAACCCCCCCCTTTGCTACCCTTCCATTTTGGAAGGGTTTTATATCAAATTGAAAGAATAAAGAGTATAACTTTGGGCTTCTTTCAAAAATGCACTCTGTAAAGAACTATACTTTTAAGGATGCATAAGCTGCGGCTTCTTTCTTCTGCGAACCGATTTTTTAGTAAAATCATCGGAAAGAACGCTGATATTTCCATCTACTTCTAATGCCACCAGGTTGGCATCGCTGATATTATCTATGCTATGTTCTCTTATCGCCATCTCCAGTTCCTCTTCGGTCATTCTTGCTTTTTTTAGGCCGTCTTGCAATACTTTACCGTTAAGAACGAGTACAATCTCTTCGCCCTGTACAGCATTGCTGAATGACTTTGACTTCAGCAAAAGAAACCTGAAAACATAATTGCAAATGAATAAACCTAATGCCGCTGCAATGCCTCCCTGAACTGAGGAATCGTTGCCTACCATTGCATTCTGAACACTATTGCTAATCAATAAAATAAATACAAGATCAAAAACCGACAGCTGTGATAATTCCTTTTTACCAAACAATCTAATTGCACCAACAATAAAGATATAAATGGTAACTGATTTTAAGACGATAATTAAATAGGGATACAGAATTGCCATGTTATTTAAAATGTTCACTTATAGGGCCGATAATAAAAACCACAAACATAGATAATACGCTTAATATAAGAATAAGGCTAAAAAGAAATAAGCCAAAAGTATATGATTCGGTTTTCAATGTCCCTGAAGAAGGCGCTATGTATGGTTTCTTCATATAGGAGCCGATGATGGTAAAGGCCCCTATAATAGGAATAAACCTGCCTGCAAGCATAGGGATACAAGTAGTCAGGTTCCAGTATGGGGTATTATTTCCCAGGCCCGAAAATTCTGAACCATTACCTGCCATGCAGGACACATATTCATAAAGCATAGTAGTAAACCCATGAGGGCCTTTGTTGCTTAACCAGCCCAATGTATCGTTGCCTCCCGGATAATGCGTAAGAACATAGCACGCGATCCCCGTTAACACAAGAGGCACGGCAAAAGATAAGATGCTAACAACTACTGCTACCTGCATTTCTACCAATGTTATCTTTCTCCCCAGCAATTCAGGCGTTCTGCCTATCATAAGAGTGGCAATAAATACTGCTATTATCAGGTAGATAAACATATTTATCCACCCTGTACCCAGCCCTCCAAAAAAAGAATCCACCTGCATACCAATCAGCATACCAATGGCAGAG
>Ga0206827_1059_pt1 | contig 26949 bp, 18 predicted proteins | sample Alteio_BWOrgCont_77_FD_152852 | JGI IMG/M metagenome (GOLD analysis project Ga0206827, IMG submission 152852) | Enriched cells from forest soil in Barre Woods Harvard Forest LTER site, Petersham, Massachusetts, United States -... | ecosystem: Environmental > Terrestrial > Soil > Temperate forest >...
AAGCGGTTTGGGGCGGCATTTCTATATCAAGAAAAACAAGATCAGGTGTTTTTTGCCTGATGAGCTGTAATCCGTCGCTCACGCTTCTTGCTACACCTGCAATATATACTTCAGGGCAGTAATTTGACAAAATACTGTCCAGTACATTTATACCACTCTCTTCATCGTCAATAATTAAAGCTTTTATCATTGCTCCCTTTCCAGTGTCTTTTAATTATGAGATTTATCTCAAAATTTTAACCGTGTGAAATTGGCTATTAATAAAGACTTAAATCTGCGCTTTCGAGATTCGGTCGGGTTGGGTTCAAATCCGGCGGGTAATATTTAAAATCCGGTATAAAGATCCGGAACGATAGAATAGCGGATAAAGAAAAGAGCTACGACTTGCTCAGGGCTTCCAGGAACTCATCCTTTTTGCGGCGGGCAACATCTATCTGTGCCCCCGTGATCATTACCGCGGTATTTTCTGTCTTATTGTATTTTTTTACTTCTTTAAGGTTTACCAAAAAACTCTGATGGATGCGAAAAAAGCCATGGTTTTGCAATATACCTTCAAACTCTTTCATGTTTTTAGAGGCTACTATATCTTCTTTGTTCTTCATGTGCATTACAGTATAAGAGCCGCTTCCTTCGCAGTACACTATATCCTTCACATACAAAACGAACACACTATCCGAGGTTGATATGATTATCCGCGGGTCAGGGTCATCGGGGTGGCGGATCACACCGGCGAGATATTCGGTTGGTTGCGGCAGGTTTATATTCCGTTCTTTGAACCGCTTTACAGCTGCTTTCAAATCTTCGGCATCCAGCGGCTTTAAAAGATAATCAAGCGCTCCCAAACGTATGGCCTTAATGGTATAATGGTTATGTGCTGTAGTAAATATTATCCCGAATGGAATCTCATCAAGGGCCTCTAAGAGATCGAAGCCAGTGTGTGGAGGCATTTCTATGTCAAGAAAAACAAGGTCTGGCTGGTTGAGCTTTATAAGCTGTAAGCCTTCGCTTACACTTGTAGCGCTTCCTGCTATTTCCACTTCAGGGCAATAATTAGCCAGCATATTAGCCATTACCTTCCTTCCGCTTTCTTCGTCGTCAATTACAATTGCTTTGATCATGCACCATCCCCCGGTTTGAGTTGGGAAAATTATTGAATTTTTCTGAGAAAACAAAGTTCTATGCTATTTTAGCATCCAATTCTCTTTAAACGGCGGATAATCCCCAAAACGGCATTTCCGGCAAACTGGCCTCTAATATTGGCAAATTGAAACGCTAAGCCGCTGATTATAAAAAACTTGTGCATTTTGCCCCCCTCTATAATAGAGGAAATTTAATTTTTTGCAAATTAATTTACTTATATACAATCATTTACATTTTAAATTCCCACTAAATAGAGGACAAACCACCATTTTTAGAGGCCAATTCTATAACAAATAAGAACCGCGTGAAGCGGTGATGGCCCGCGTGAAGCGGTGATGGCCTTCACCTGTTCAGCGGCACGAAAACTTTTTTCCGGCTCCCCCGCCATCGTTTTGGACAGGCAGGAGCAATTTACAAAATACTTTTGAAACAACCAAATTTTCAATGAAATTTTAGCTCTATATAGCAGCAATATTATTCGTTGTTTCCATTTCATACATACATATAATGCAGGTGCATACAATTCCCAATGTAAACACGCATCTATAAACGAAATGAATGTTACAACATTTAATATTATGTTAAACTACTAATATTCAATTAAATATAAGTTTTTTAAAAAATTGTGAAAATAATAACACTGAAATTAGGTTGTTTCAAAAAAAATAAAATACCTTTGGCGTATCAAGTTTGTACACAAATTTAACCTCAATAATATGAAACTAAAAAAGGCTCAAATCCTGCTTCTTTTCGCATTGTTTTTTGTTACAGGCCCGCTTTATGGGCAAATAGTTAATACATCCGGATCACCGGCAATTGGTCAGATACCGTATTTTAGTGCAGTTGGTGGTTCTCCCACTATAAGTGGATCTACAAATTTGACTTTGAACTCCTCAACTGGGAGTATCAATATGTCAGGTACTACTTTTGCCCTAACTTTATCAGGTACTACCAGCACATCTTTAAATTTATCTGGAGCCAGTCCTGTATTTAATTTAGGGACTGGGGCCACTGGAGGATACATTAATATGGTCGCGTTATCAAGTTCTACAACAGGCGCCAAGTTATATAATTATGGTGGTAATTTATATTGGGGAGGGACTAATATTATAGGTAGTTTAATGCCAACCGGTACTACTGGGCAAACTTTATATTATAATGGAACCAACTGGGTTGCAACAAGTAATTTGTATAATAATGGCACCAACATCGGCATCGGCACTACATCTCCTTCAGCGCTGTTGGAAATCAGCCAGTCCGGGGCGGATGCATTACAATTCGACAGGTTCAGCGGATATTATGCCTATATTGGGCTTAGCGATCCTGTCGGCGTGGACGGGCTAAGGTTTGAAGTAAAAGATAATACTGTGGGCATTGATTGGCTGGATGGTATACTTATCACCCCGCATGGCGGAGGAACCGCTGACAAACTTGCTGTGGGCATTGCTTCTACATCGCCACAAGCGCTTTTACATGTATGGCAGGATAATAATGCCATATCGCCATTGCCGACCAACCTTGCCGACAATAATTTACTGGTAGGCCCTTACATGATTCCGGGCGCCATTGACGGCGCTGTAGTAAGTACCGACAACGGAAGTGGACATGCCGGTTTCTACTTTGCCGACCAAACCATGAGCTCCGCGGGTTCCAGCGCAGGAAATTATTTTAGCCTGTATGATTATGCCTCAAACGCTTCAATATGGACACCTACCACGGGCAATATTATTACTTTTGCAAGCAATGGCAATGTGGGAATTGGCACCACATCCCCGGCGAACGCCCTTGATGTTTGCGGCACTATCAGGGCAAAAGAGGTTACTGTGCAGACAGGGTGGTGCGACTATGTTTTTAATCCCGCCTATAACCTCCCGCCGCTGGATGAAACCGAAAAATTTATTAAGCAAAATAACCACCTGCCCGATGTGCCTACTACCGAAGATGTGGAGAAAAATGGGGTGAAAGTGGGTGAGATGGAAGCTGTACTACTGAAAAAAGTGGAAGAAATGACCCTATATATCATTGATCTGAAAAAACAAAATGATAAATTGCAGGTACAGATAGACGAACTGAAAGCCCAAAAAGCAGATAAATAATGTTAAAATCCTATTACACGTATTTCTTGGTCCTGGCGATGATAGCCATGTTTTCCTGCTGCAAAAAAGACAAACCCGCTGTACCACCTCCTGCCAACCCATGCGCCGGGCAAAACCCCACAACCGCTGATTTTTATGCGGAGGAAGAACCTGAGCAACCTATAACTACTGATGGCTGGATACCTTACCCTACGGATACAGTTTCTGGGTGCAATACATGGGTAATAATTGCAAAACAGGATACGCCGTGTACATATACCTGGTATATTGGGTCTGATGTTTATCATACCAAAAGCGTTAGTTTGTATTATGGCACCGCATTAAACCTTAACCGTGATACTTTTATTACTGTCACGCTGATGGTACAAAGGACACCCAATAAGACCTGTTTCCCGAATGACAGGGGAGCTGATACTGTGACCAAGAAAATTTATTATAGATTTGAAAGCCAATCGGCTACCAGAGGCAGTTACCAGGGGTATTTGATGGGGAACCCTAATGATACTTTTACTGTAACACTTTTGCCATGGACTTTAAACCCTAATTATCAATATCCAATCTACCCTTTATATTTAATTAATATACCACGAGGATGCAAGGGCTGGTTAGGTGGTAATGGATATTCTGAAGTTGGGAACAAAGAAATAAATTTTAGCGCTGATCAATGTGTTTTTGATTGCCCCAATACGAGGCAAATTAGTGGGCGTGCCATGTTAGGCCCAGATACGAATACAATAACTATTAACTACACTTATTATGTAGATACCATTAATTCTAATACTGCTACTGCAACATTTATTGGCAAACGAGTAAAATAAAAAAGAATGAAAAAACTAATAAGATATATAATTATTGCAATTTTTCTCATAAATTACAAAGCAGGGATGGCTCAATATCCGTGTGTAAATACTAATAATGGGTACCCCATTACCACTAATCCTGATAGCATTACAGAGCAGCAAGCAAATCACCCGGGGTGGTACAATACTTGTGAGGATTTTAAAGTAAATAAATTTGACTGGCGCAGCCAATACTGGTACTGTGGTATCTCACCTGGCTATGTTACCCGCTCTATTTCTACTCCAAACCCATCTCCGGTCCAAATTCCATCCTTTTTTTGGTCTTCCAATACCTATCCTTTTTATACCTATTACGAGCTTGATGCATTAAGTAATTTTAATCCATTAAATGGATGGGAACTCATTAAGCAGGATTTTGGCTATTTTGATTATAATGATAATGGTAGTCCGCCTGCATATTCGTATAACAATAGCACACGAGATGGGCCTTATGTTATTTTATACAATAAATACACAAGTACCATGCGTGTTATTTTTGCTATTGATAACGAAGAGGCTTATACCAATTATAAGGTTACTGTTAGTTTTATTGATCCTTCAGCGCCATCCCCTCCTGCAAATACGAGTAGTTTTAAATTTTCAGGATTATTAAGTATGGATACTGCTGTTGCCTTGCCCCTCGATCAAAATACAACTATGAAAACGGTAAGCGAACTGGTAGCAAGCCAGACTAACGCTGATAACTTTATGTTTGCCGATTTTCAGGTTGCTTATGACCCATGTACCTGTATTAATCCCTCTGGCATTATCGTATCATTTAGTACGCTATCCACCTCAACAATAAATTTGTACGGCAGGTTGTTAGGGCTTTCAGAAAATGTGGCGGGTATGTCTGGCAGTAATGTGCTTGTGAATACAAGCAATAGCTATCTTAGCTCCGTTTGGGGCCATGGAACAAATGTAGATGGTGGCATGAAAGTGGGGCAGCATTACGACAGTATTATTAATGAATATGCTAAAATAATAACTAAGCAAACCGCTGCAGGTGCAATTGCTACACAACAGGCTACAGATGAGAAACAAGCTTTAACAGATGTGGGGCAATTATTTAGTGTAACAGGCACTATCTTAGGCATAGTGGCAGGAACTCCCGCTTCTGCCCCTATTACACTTATGTCAAAAGTAATATCTGGTTTGGGTTCATTCACTAATTTCCTGTCTTCCACTATTACCGTGCCGGGCAGTCCTGTAAACGATGCGAAATACCCAAGTATCATAAATGCAGATTTGGCGCTTACCGGAAGTTCAACATTAAATGTAGCATTGAACTCAGATGATATTTCCCTTGCCACCCCGGGAAGTTATGGTGCAGACCAACAACCTGAATACTGGAACACTTATTATAATACTGCAACTTGCACCAGTAACCCATATAGTTTTAGCACATTACCCCCGGTTATGTACCCGGAGTATAATGAAGTGCTTGGTACTTTTGCCCTCCTGCAAACGCCTAGGGTTGAACATTACAGGGACACAGTTTTATTGAATGCCGGTGATGATGAAGATGATTGGTTTACCGACCCAAACCCAATAGGGGGGGTTATATATTCATCTCAGTATCAGGCCAATTATTATAATAATTATCAATTGGAGTTGCCCTTGAAATATGCTTTTAATCCAGCGGCGCCGATAGACAAAGATAGTACAACTATTTATGCTTCAATAATTTTTAAGATCCCGCCGGGCGCATATAATCTGTTAGGACCATCAGGGGTGGGTCCTTATTCATATATCGGTTATGGTGCCACCTTCCCCAATCTAATGTATGCTTATGAATACAATGACACTGTAGTATATATGACCCCATTTATTAACCTTGCGTGTATGGGAAACATGATTCCCGGGTTCAATTATTCTCTTTTAACTCCCGGTGGAGGTATCTCGCCAGACCCCAACCCGCAACCTAAGATTTTCTTAAGGTTAGCGGTGGATATGCATTTCTTACAAAAAAGCAGCACTGGGGCAGAAAACCATTCCTTATTGATAGTAACTTATCCGGTGAATGCTGATTATTCTGAAACTGATTTAACAACCCTGCCGAATTATCAAAATCTACAGGCACATTTAATGATACCGACCACTAATTATACAAGCGCCACTACTGTGCAGGCCTGGGATTCGATTACCATTACAGGAAATTTAACATCAAGTGTAACAGCCCCCAATTCTATTATTATCCAGGCTCCGGTAACAGTACAGGTGCAGCCAGGCGGATCTGTGGGCCCCGGTATAACATTGAAGACTGGTGGCCCCGGAGATTGCGGACAAGGAGTGTGGCCGGTTAGTAATGATTCCATTGCGTCATATTGTAGTAGCACTAATTATGCTGCCAGCCAGGCTGCCAGTTCTCCTCCTCCTTTACCTAAACCTGGTGATTCTCTTATAAACAAGCCTCAGATTGCTTTTATACTATATCCTAATCCGGCTAAAGATAACGTAACTATAGGCTATACTCTGCCTGAAAGCGGGCCGGTAAATATCACCCTCACCGATATATACGGCAGGCCGGTAGCGGTAATACAGGATTTAACTTACGTACAGCAGGGGGATAATGTCCTCACCTACGATGTTTCAAGGTTATCAGCGGGCATATACTCGTGCACCCTCCGCACGGGAGATAACCTCGTCACCAAGCGCCTTGTAATTCTTGGCAAGTAAATAATAATAATCTTTAATAAAACAATACAAGCCCTGAAGAGATTTCTTTGGGGCTTTGTTTTTATATTACTTCCATCGGTATATTTATTTCCACGCGTGTGCCTGTTGGTTCGTTTTTATCATTGTAGAGGTCTATTATTTTGTAACCTGTAAAAGCATTTGCCAAACTTAATTGGTTTAGCCTGTCCTCGGTTATTTTTACCCCTTTTGATTCTCTTTTTATTTTAGCATGTTCTTTCAGTTCAGCCACTTTAGCCCTGCCTACGCCGTTATCTTCCACTATGCAAAGGAGCGAGGCATTGTTTTTGATTAGCCGCAGGGTCAACTGCCTTTCTCCTTCTTTTTTGTTGGCAAGCCCGTGCCATATAGCGTTTTCAATAAACGGCTGGATGATCATAGGGGGTATCAGGTTTCTTTCAACGTCAATGCCAGGGTCAACTGTGATGTTATAAGTGAAGCCTTTCAGGCGAAGGGATTCCAGGTCAAGGTACAATTTCAGCGCATCGGTTTCATCGCTTATGGGTATAAATTTTTTCTCTGAATTTTCTAAGATCAGCCTCATCAGTTTGCCGAATTTGGAAAGGTATTTATTTGCCTCCATTTTGTCTTCATGCAGCATATAGTCCTGTATGGAATTCAGCGCGTTAAAAACAAAATGCGGGTTCATTTGCGCCCTCAGCGCCTTCATTTCCATTTCAGATATTTCCTGCCTGAATTTAGCTTTTGCCTGCTCCTCTTTCCTGATCTTATTTATCCTGTTATTGAATAAGCCGAAAAGGCTTAGTGATACAAGTATAAAACTCCCCGCAAAAAACCAGGGTGTTTTCCAGAAGGGGGGTGAAATATATATTTTAATGGATGCTTCTTTGCCGCTCAGCAGGCCATCGGCGCTTACGGCCTTCACCCTGAAGGTGTAATTCCCCCCATCGAGGTTTGTATAGGTAATGGTTTGCTTGTTACCATTATCTACCCAGTCGTCATATAGCCCTTCCATCTTGCAATAAAATTTGGTTTTCCCGGCGTTAACGAAATCCGGCGCTGTAAACGCAAAAGTGAGGTAGTTCTGCTTGTAATTCAATTGAATTTGCTGAGTTTCATCAAAGGGTTTGTCGAAAGGCATTTCTTTATCAAAAATCCTTATGCTTGTCAGCAAAGCAGGCGTGGGGAGCCCCTTTTTTACAACCGAGTTGATATCCATTAAACAAACCGAACCGGAACCGCCAATGTATAAAATGCCGTTTGAACCGAGATCGTATCCATTACTTACATCATTGCTTTCAAGGCCATCACCTTCAAAAAAATTGTTGAACTTCTTCGTAACCGGATCGAAAACAGAAAGCCCGTTTTCGGTGCCAAGAATTAATTTCCCTTTGCTGTAAACGATATTGGTAACGTGATCATTACACAATCCTTCTGAGGTACCGTAAAGCGTAAATTCATTTTTTTTGCTGTCAAATTCATTCAATCCAAGGTCAGTGGCTACCCAATAGTGCCTGGGCTTATCTTCGCAAATACCATATACTATACGGGCGTTGATCGATTTAGGGTTGTGCTGGTTATAATAAAAGGTTTCGAACTGGCCGCTATGTTCGTTATACTTCTTCAGCCCGTTATCAGTGCATGCCCATATATTTTGCTCACCATCTTCATAAAAGCAATCCGTTCTGAAATTAACAGAGTCCTGTCTATCATTTTTGTTAATTGCATAAATTTTACCAGTTATAGTATTCAATACATTTACGGCCCCCTGATACATGCCTATCCAGATACGGTGGCGACTGTCTTCCATCAGGGCAACCACACTGCTTGCTGAAAGGGAATTGGGGTTATTGTTTTCGTGGTGATAATATTTGTACCCGGGAGCGCCATCTTTAAATGAGACTAATCCATCCAGGGTGCCAACCCAGATATTGCCAAGATGATCTTTAATTATAGAATTTACTTGTTTGCTTTTGGAAGTAGCATATAGCGGCAGGATATTTTTTAAGTATTGGATGTTTTTAAAATCTTCGTCCGTTTTAAAAAGCCCCCCGCCGTACCATGAACCAATCCAGTAAAACTTTTTGCCCTCTTTGGAGGTATCTTCCAGCACCCTGTAAATAGCTGAATATTGTGGGCCGGTCTTTTTTATTTTGAAATACTGAAGAGAAGGTATTATACAGTCAAGTGTCTCCCCACCCACCCAGACAATATTTTGGTCATCCGTATACAATTTATGGATGTCCCTGTTTTGCATCCCTTTGTTATTGGTTGGGCTATATTGATAATGTGGGAGTTTATTTAAATCTACCGGAAAGGTTTTCCCATTTAATACCATTTTTATGAGTTCGCCCGATGCCCCGATCCAAAGAATTTCCTCGTTGTGGGTACCCCGGCTAATACAAAGGCTGCCGACTATATTTGTAGATGCATCAGGACTAAACTTGTCAAATAAATAACGGGTAAAAGTGCAGTTTTCAGGGTCAAACCGCACAAGTCCCTGTCCCCATGTAGCGAGCCATATATTCCCATAAGAATCTTCGATTATTTGGTCAATATAAAGTGGATTATAAAGGTTATGAGGAATGTATTTCGCATGGCCGGTGGTTTTATTAAATTCAAAAAGCCCGTTGCTGCTACCAATCCATATCCGCCTATGAGAATCCTGAAAAATGTATGTAAAATATGGTTTTGGGCCCGGAAGCTGATAGTCAAGAGGTAGGTTATAAGCTGTGAAATTATTAGTTGCCTTATTGAATTTGCAAATTCCAGGATAGCTGACACTCCATATATTACCATCATCGTCTCCCGATACCATAAAAGCAACACCGTAAGGATAGCTGTTGGCTTTTGCTTCATCATGAATATAATTTATAAACTTTTCACTGAATGGGTTCAGTTTGCTAAGGCCACCCCAGGATGATATCCAGAGATTTTTTTCTTTATCTTCAGTGATGCAGGTGATGTTATTATTAATTATGCTTGCAGAGTCCTTACGGTTATGCCTGTAAATTTTAAAATGCCTGCCGTCAAAGCAATTAAGCCCGTCACGTGTGCCAATCCACAGGAAACCCCTGCTGTCTTTAAATATGCAATTCAAGTTCTGTGAAGAAAGGCCCTGATCAAGACCATAATGTTTAAAGAAAATATCTTCTTGCTGTGCTTTGCCGATAGATGAAAGTAGTAAAAAGCAAAATACAGCCCGTAAAAGGCGGCTCATCCGTACTGGAAAATATATACTATTTTGCACTATGCAATCAAAATTTCAGCTAAGATATTAATTTTTTTGGTTAACCTCAATAAAAAGCCAATTGAGAATGGCAAAATACTGTGCATATTTACATAGTTTAACTATTTTTGTTGAGTTTAAAAAAGTAAGGCAATTTCAACAAAGAAGTTTAATGGGCAATATGAATTCTCGGTAAACAGGTTTTTATCGGGCCGGTCAATATTACCAGTATGCGCGGCTATTTGTTTGTTCTTATTGCTTTTATTCAGGTATATAACTGGCTTTAATGGCCTTTACGGACAGGACAGCCATGAATACCTGCGGTATACAAAGGCAATATTGATATGGTTTAAATCAGGAACACCTCCGGGCCATTTCTTCTGGCCGGTAAATTACCCTCTATATGGGGCTATATTAACCCTTGTATTGGGCAATCCCATTTTTTCCTTGCAGTTTATTTCTATTTTATCACTTATTTTTACTTTTATTTATTTGGCAAGGATCATCTACCTGGTTTATAATAATTCAGCCAATATTCCTGTTATAATTTACCTGGCTACCTTTTTTATTTTATCCCCTTTTATATTTAGGGCAGCAATAGTTGACATGAGCGATTTGTTGTGTCTATTCTTTATTACAGGGTTCTTTTTTTATTCCATCGCGTTTAAGCAACAAAGGGCTTACAGGTATTTTTATTTAGCTGTATTTTTCGGGGCTTCAGCAGTAATGACCAGGTATGGGGCAATTGTTATTCTAATTGTTCCCTCCATTTTTATGTTAAATGATTTGCAAAAAAGATTCAAAGTATTGGGAGTTGCAACTGGTATTTTGATACTCTCTCTTTGTATTGCCCCGCACTTTATTCTCCACAGGGATGAGCCAACAAGTTTTCTTTTGCATCCATGGCTTACAAACTGGAACCTAAAGAACTTGTTCCTCATGAATTTTGATACGCCCGATGGGGAGGCCCAATATACCGTTATTAATATTCTTTATTCGTTTTCCGGCCTGGTTTTTCCCGGGTTTATATTTGCAGGCATATTTTTCCTGGCTATTTTATTACGAAAAAGGGGAAATATTACTGGATCTGTTCGCACTATTATTATTTCATATATTGCTTATTCACTATTTCTTGGCGGTATCCCTTTTCAAAATATGCGGTTTATCTTATTGGCTTTCCCCCATGTTTTAATTTTGTTTTATCCTTCTTACAGGCAGATTTTCAATTTGATAACAAAACAAAGTAAACTGGTACAGTATTCAGTTTTTATGTTAGTTTTACTTGTTCAGTTTGCCCTCATTTACAGGGCTTTCGTTCCCTTTTATAATGAAAATAAAGAGGAAAGGGCGATAGCATTATATTTAAAAGGTATTTCACCTTTTACAATTTATACCCTCGACCTCGAAGGCGCTTTACATTCATATAACATAATAAACCCAATTCAAAACCTGTATTATCATGAACTTGATTCAATTACTACCCCATCTTATGCAATTTTAGATAAAGATGCGTTTGAAAAACAATGGGCGGGGAAGACTCCAATGCATAACTGGGAAAGGATAAAAAAGCATAAACTCAGTTTAATTAAACGGTTTAATAATTGGGAGGTATATGAAATTCAGTGAAGCTATAGTTTTATTTACACCGGGTTTCCCTGCAGATGAAAACGATACTGCATGCCTGCCTTTTTTACAGGATATTGTACTTGCTTTCAATAAAATGTATCCTCAGGTAAAACTTGTTATTATACCTTTTCAATATCCATTCACTGATAAAGAATACGATTGGAAAGGCAATAGTATTTTTCCAATAGGGGGTAAAAACAGGAAAGGGCTACAGCGGATATTAACGTGGAAAAGGGTTTGGAAACAATTTTTAAAAGTAAAAGAGGAGTATAAAATAAACGGAATAATATCATTCTGGCTAACAGAATGTGCTTTTATCGGCCAAAAACTATCCTCAAAATATAATATTCCCGTGGTAGCATATTTGCTTGGACAGGATGCATATAAACAGAACAAATACCTTAAGATTATAAACTTTAATAAACTGAAAGTTGCTGCGATCTCAGAAAATTCGTCAGTTATATTTCAAAAATCAACTGGCCGGAATGTTACAAAAGTAGTAATTACCGGGCTTGACAAAGAAATGTTTGCAGGAGGGTTAACCGCAAAAAGAGATATTGACATAATGGGTGCAGGGTCGCATATACCTTTAAAAAACTATTCTGTCTTTATTGAAATTGTAGCCTGGTTAATAAAGAATCATTTTCCGGATATTAAAGTTGTCCTAACCAGCACCGGCCCAGAAACTAAAATGCTTAATGAACTTGTAGATAAGTATGAAATAAGGCATAATTTTACTTTTACCGGGAATATTGATTACAAAGAAGTAATTGCATTAATGCAGCGCACAAAGATATTTCTGCATACTTCACATCGTGAAGGTTATGGGGCTGTAATTATGGAAGCATTGTATTATGGGGCAGTAGTTGTGTGTATGGATATAGGGAGGCAGCCAATAGAAGAAAAGGTTTTTGTATGTAAAGATAAAGAAGATATAATGAAAACTATTTGTAATTTGCTTTCACAAAATCTTAACTACGCTTCATTATTGGTTAAAGATGTAAAGGATACTGTTGTGGAACTCATGGAAATGCTTAATGAAGAATAAATTCTTAAAGCGGTTATCATTTATAGGACTAAATACAATAAGTAATCTCATTGTTTCAGCCACAGGGATGATTATATCGTTAATTATTATCAGGCTTTTTTCCAATGAATTATGGGGGGAGGCTGTTTATATTTTCTTGTGGGTGAATATTGCTGCTCATTTTGCTTCATGGGGTAGCAGAGATTTTCTTCTCAGGGCTTTTAGTGCAGCCCCTTCCAAAAGCGCTAAAACCTGGGCCTCCGTATTTACTGCCAGGGCATTACTGATATTTCCTTTTTTGTTTTTACCGTTTTTTTTAAAACTCAACTTTGCAGGGAGCATAGCCTTGTCAATCCTTATCTTAGCCCGGTTTGTTTACCAGTCTTATGATGTTATTATCTTATACCAAAGAAAATTTACCCTGACTGTGTTTATTGAATTACTTGCATTAGTTATTGTTGTTTCGGGTACATTATTATTGCGTGAAAAGATTGAGATCAATACCCTTGTAATATGCTTCACATTTGCAGAAACAATTAAAGCCATTATTGTAGCAGCGTGGTACCGAAAAGAATACAAAGTTTACAATTTAACCATTCCTGAAAAAGATTTCTATATCTCAGCCTTTCCTTTTTTTGTTTTGGGGTTCAGTGGCCTGTTGCAATCAAAAGCGGATCTTTTACTGGTGTCGTTTTTTCTTAATAAAGCTATATTGAGTCAATACCAGGTAGCCATGAATTGTTTTCTTATTGTGCAGTCTGGTTCGGCTTTTATACTTTCTCCGTTCATAAAAAACCTGTATAGGATGGATTTCAACAGGATAAAAAAAATATCAGTGCGGCTTTTTTGGGCAGGGGCAGGTATATTGTTTTTAGCGCTGCCCTGTATTTTTTTCGGTTTAACATGGATATATAAGTTTGAAGTGTCGTTTTATTCCATTTTGCTGGGGGGCGCTTTTGTACTGCCTATTTATATATACCTGCCTTATATATACTTCCTGTATAAAATAAAAAAACAGAATATTATTGTGGCTGTAAATGTATCCAGCATCGGCATTTGTGTATTGTTCAGTGCAATCTTTATCCCTTTATTTGGGCCACACTACAACGGCGCACTGCTTTCTATTGCACTTACTCAGTGGCTTATTCTTTTTTCATTGCATTATCTTAGTAAAAGAATTCAATCAAATTTACAATGGAATCAATCAGGTATTTTGTCAGAGGAGATTATAGTCACCTGATAAAGGAGACAAATGGTATATATTCCATTCTTGAAGATGATTTTGCATTGAAGCTGAATGCCTTTCTTGGCAAATACCACTCAATAAAAATCCCGGACACCAGGAATGCTATTCCCCCTGATAATTACGCTGAATTACCGTATGGTAAATTTGCAAGTTCCTTTGAGTGGAAGTTAAAACAAACAAGTTACGAAGCCATAGAAAAAATTATTGGCAGGAAACAAAACCTTACTATTCTTGATATCGGCTCGTTTAATGGCTGGCTCTCCAACTGCCTCGCATCAAAGGGTCATACCGTTGTTTCGACCGATTATTTTCTTAACAAAGATTATGGGCTTGAATCGTATAAATATTATAAAACATCCTGGCTGCCATTGCAAATGGACCTTGAAAGGACAGATATGCTCGAAAGCGTTTTTGATGTTATAATTATAAACCACTGCCTGCAATTTCAAGCGCACCCAATAGAATACTGCAATAGATTAAAAAAAATGCTCAAAAAAAATGGCGCCCTTATTCTTGCAGGACTCCCCATTTTCAGGAACCCCCAAAATAAAATTCGTGAGGTAGCGGCGTTTAAACGACGTTATCTCCAGGAACATCAGTTTAATATCTTTCTTAAGGAAACAAAGGGTTATCTTGATACATCAGACTTAAAGGAACTTAAAGATTCAGGATTTAGGTTTAACACTTACAGGAAATTTTACCTGAACAATTTAGCTTCCATTTTTCGGCCACGGCACCCCTTCTATACGTATGGAATATGGAATAATGATGCAACTCCCTGAAATTTGCATAAATTTGAACTAATGAGCAATAAAGTCATATTATTTAATCCCAAAAGCGCAGAACACAAGCACAAATTCCCGAACTCCATTTTATCTATCGGCGCTTCTATTGACGGAAAATATGACTATGTGTTTGTAGATGGGAACAGGGAGAAAAACCCGGAAGAAAGAATTCTGAATTATTTAAAAACAGGAGAATTCAAATATTTTGGTAGTACTGTAATGCCGGGCCCGCAGTTAAAGCAGGCGATACCCATTACAAAAAAAATAAAAGAGCTTTACCCTGAAGTAATTAATATTTGGGGCGGTTATTTTGCGTCCAATCAACATAGCGCCGTACTTGAATCCGGATACATTGATTTCGTTATATATGGTCCCGGCGACTTTGCTTTCCCGGATTTGTTGAACGCTTTGCAACATAATACCTCTATTGAAAATATTGAGAACCTTATTTACATTAAAGACGGGAAAATAATAAGGACGCACAAAGCAAATTTATATGACCAGGATGCCCTTCCCCCACTCCCTTATGAAAAGCTTAATAATACTTATAACCTAAATGGCTATCTGGGGAAAACATATCTTGGTAAGCGCACACTGGCCTATCATTCGAGTGTAGGCTGCCCGTTTACCTGTTCATTTTGTGCTGTAGTACCGATATATGAAGCTAAGTGGAAGGCAAAATCTGCTTTAGCTGTTTACAACGACATTAAATTTTTAAAAGATACCTATGGCGCAGATGCCATCGAATTTCATGATAATAATTTTTTCGTATCGGAGAAAAGAACAGTTGAGTTTGCTTCCTTGATCAAAAAGGAAAATATGGTTTGGTGGGGCGAAGGCCGCATAGATACTATTAATAAATATAAAGATGAATCGCTTGCTATAATGCGCGATGCAGGGTGCAAAATGATATTCTTTGGCGCTGAAACCGGAAATGACGCAATCCTGAAAAAGATGGATAAGGGAGGTACCCAAACTGCCGGCCAGATTAGGAGTTTTGCGGCACGCATGGCGAAATTTGATATTATTCCGGAGTATTCTTTTGTTCTCGGGTCTCCTGCCGAAAACCCTCAAAAAGCGATGGAGCAGATAGAGGAAGATATTGCCTTCATAAAGGAAATAAAGGAAATAAACCCAAATACGGAGATCATAATATATATTTATAGCCCTGTGCCAACAGAAGGGTCAGAATTATATAAAGCAGCATTAAATGCAGGATTTTCATTCCCGAAAACGCTTGAAGAATGGATAAGCCCGAGATGGGAATCGTTCGACCTGCGCAAAAACCCGCTTACCCCCTGGCTAACGCCTGCCATGATTGATAAAATAAAGAATTTTGAAACCGTCCTGAATGGATATTACCCAACAGTATCCGATATAAAACTTTCTTCTTTTCAGCGGAAATTAATCAGGCTAATTTCTACATTCCGTTATAAAACAGGTTTCTTCCATTATCCTTATGAATTGAAGGCATTGCAAAAGTTTTGGCTCAAATACAGGCAACCTGAAATCGAGGGCTTTTGAGATGACAGGAAGGAAATTTGTAAAAGGAATACTGAACTGTTTTTTACGGCCGGTTATATCCTTTTATCTTAAAAAGCCACGGACATATAATTACAAAGGTATCCACCTGAAAATATATCCCGGTGTATTTCATCCGGGGTTTTTCTTCAGCACCCGAACCTTGATCCGCTATATTAAGTCTTTGGAAATTAATAATAAAGCCATCCTTGAATTGGGGGCCGGGAGCGGTTTAATATCTGTTTATTGTGCTAAAAAAGGAGCATTTGTTACTTCATCTGATATTAGTAAGGTCGCAGTACAAAACCTTTATGAAAACGCAAAAGATAATGATGTAACTTTAAATATCATAGAATCGGACCTGTTTTTGAATATCCCACCTCAAATATTTGATCTGATTATTGTTAATCCTCCATATTTTCCGCGAGATCCCGTTAGGGAACAGGATATGGCATGGAATTGCGGAGAAAATTTTGAATATTTTGAAAAATTATTTGGGAATATTGCGGGCTATACAAATACTGATACTGAGGTGATAATGATATTGTCGGAAGATTGTGATTTGTCAAAAATCAACTCTGTTGCCGAAAGGAATAATTTTTCAATGGAAACGGTACTGAAAAAGCGGATTCTGTGGGAATGGAATTATATTTTCCGCATTGCCAAACATGCTTAAAGATTTAGATATTTATAACCCGCTAAGGCATATATTGCATAGTAAGTATGAAGTGGTCAGCCCAACTATTGAATGGCCATGTAGTGCAAAGTGCAGTATCAATATTTGTGAGAACTTTATAAATTCTGGGCAAACGATCTGGAAACCAATCTAAATATGGCGGAGGGCTTATAGAAGCGAGGCCTTCGAGCTTTATTTTCTTAAAATTTCTTCCAAATGATTTAATGGCTGTTTTTGGGGTAAAGTAAAAGCTGTCAAAGTACAAGCCTTCAATATTGCTTGGCGTGCCGCCTTTTTTTAGCCGCCTAAAAGCTGTTTTAAAATTACCTTTAAAAGCCAGCAGTATTTCCCATGGGCAAATAGCCGGCATAAGTACAAAAGTAACTTTACCTCCGGGTTTTAATAAGCCTGGAAATTGCTTTGTTACCGCCCCTAAATCAGGAATACAATTTAATCCGCCAAAATTCGAGAAAATATAATCAAACGGTTCTTGTTCTATTTTGTATAGCTCTGTATATGAGCATTTTTGAATGGTAAACGCATTTGCGATATTCTGAGATTTCACTTTTTGTTCAAGCTGCATAACCATACCATCGGAAACATCCGTGGCATGTACCTTAAAACCATGTTCAGCAAGATATACAGCATCCAATCCCGTACCGGCGTTAAGTTCGAGAATCCGGCTGCCTGGCTTTAATTGAGAAAGTAAGTGGTTTCTTACCCGCACCCGCATCCATTGCAGGATTTTGTTACCATCTTCAAGGGCGTCAAAAATGCTGCTTTGCCGGGAGAATGCCTCCTCCGCTTTTATTTGCTGATTATTCGTTACCAATTTATTATTTCTCTATGGCCGGTTTTTGTCCAGGTTTTTCTTTGTTCAAACCTCTGTTCAGGTCAAGTGTTACCAATATGCACAAACTTCCCCAGAAAAGGCTTGCTGCTTTATCAATATTTAGAAAATTATTCACAACCCCATGGACAAAGTAGGTTATCAGCCCGGAAAGGGAAGCCAATGCCAGCAGCCTTATCTTTATATCTGTGGTATTATAATAAACTTTCATGCCAGTGTACAACGCTAAAAAAAACAAGGTAACCATACACAGAAAACCCATGATCCCTGATTCAGATAAGGCAAGCAGATATTCTGAATGAGCGCTCCCCCCTCTTCCAAAAGGGATATTATATGGCGATTTGACACTAATGTAAGTCATTTCATTCTCTTTCTGATAAGGTAAGTATGCGAATTGGTAGGTGCCTGGCCCAAATCCAGTCACCGGCTTGTCTTTAAACATTCTCCAGGCACAGCTCCACCGGTTAATTCGTTCGAGATTGGACACATCGCTGCTTACATTGGCTGATGACCCAATATGTTCAGCTATTGAATTATTCCGGTCCGTCGATTCTGCCTGGTTATGTATTGCGCCATCATAAATACTTCCTTTGTAAATATATAAAACTGCTAATGATAAACAGCTCAAATAGACCAGGTGTTTGAACCTGATCCCGAGTACAATTAAAAAAAGGAAAACTGCTGAACCTGCTAATCCTATCCAGGCGCCGCGGCTATAGGAAAAGAGCAGGCCTGTTAAAAGAATAATAAATATTATAAAAGCAGCGCTTCGTTTGAAAATGGATAACCCTAACTGGCCGCCTTTCAATGAAAAAAAACCAAAAGCCGGAATTAAAAGGGTTATACATGCGCTGTATATAGTATGATCTGAATAAAAAGGGCGCACAACCATTCCGGATATATCCTTCCTGAAATTGTACTCTGAATGTAAATAAAGAGCGATAATAATGACGATTACCAGCGAAATAGCATAACAACCATAGAAGGAAACAATGTGCCTTTTATCCCTGCTTACCAATTCATTCAATAAAAAATAAAATACAATGATATACGCAATATTGACCAATGAAAATTTCATTGAAACTACAGGCATCGAAGAGGTAAAAGTTGTTAATATTAAAACCGATATATATATAAGGATAACAACAGATAAAGGGTGCCTTAAAAGCCCCTTACTAATGCCTGAAAAGAAAACCCTTCTGTAAAAAAAAACCACTGCGAGCATAATTATTATCAACTCGGAAGGCAGTATTATTTTGCTGTCGCCAATGCCCAGCGGCTCCTCGATAGATAATGGCAGCGCCAGTAATAGAAGCCAGAAAAGACTTAAATTGTTAAACATGCTGTATAATACACTAATGGCAAGCAGGCAAAAAAAACCGGCAAAAAGCAATCCATCAGATTGCTTTTGATTTACAAAAATTAAAAATGAAAGAATGAAAATCAATACTGATAAAAAAGGAATTATACTTGACAAAAAGTACCCTTTCACACCAGGCGCCCTGGTGTTATTCCCCTGTAGTGTTTTTTTCATTTAAGAGGCCTTTTATTTCCCGGACCTTATCTATAGCAATAATTGATAAAAGCGAAACCAAAAACGCAACAAATGCCGAAATTGAAACTATTAATAACCGGTTAGGTGAATATTTTTTATCAGGCAACTCTGCAGGGCTGATGACATACGATGCCGGTAATGGATTAAGTAAATTATTATGAACGGCTTCAAACTTGGTTTTAAGGTCATTTAATACGGATAATTCTGTGGTGTACCTCGATTTTAGCGTTTCGAGTGATAGGTTAGGGTACTCCTTCTCAAATGTACTGATTGTATATTCATAATCTGACTCCAGCCCATTCATTATCGTTTTTTCAAAATTGTAATTGTCATTCAGTGAATTCATGGTTTTTCCCGACATATTCAGGTTATGCAGTTTCTCAGTCAGTTTGTTTATAAACACTCTTGCGCCTTCCATATCTGCTTTTTTGGAAATATAGGCTGTATCACTTGGTTTAAAATAACCCTGCATGTATTGCAATGCAGCAGAATCCCTGTTGAACCTTGTCATAGCAGCAAGGTTCTCCTTATAAATGATTTTATATTGGTCATTTATATCATACACATTTTGCTGGTTCTTCAGGTCGTCAATAGCGCCCCTGATATTATTTACTACAGACCTTTTTTCCTGGTAATGGTTGCGCCGTAACCCGATAGCTTTATCATAATTGCTATTTATTACATTATTTACAGAATCGGCGAGCCGCCTGATCTCATCCATTTTCATATTCATCTGGCTTGTCAGCGACTCAGAAGCGCTAAGTAGGTTCTTCCTTATAATTGCTGTTTTTACGTTATCGGTTATTTGTACGATCGCATTTGCCATTGCTTTTGCAAGACCAGGATCCTCATCTAAAACGGAAATGGATATTGAGTTATACTTTGTGTTAGTTATCAGGAAATTATCATCATAACTGGCTAATAGCCGATGCTTGCCTGAAGGGGTTGTTGTATCTATATTATAATGCTTTGCGAGCCTGTACTTGTCAATAATTGAATCTCTTACAATTGCCGAACTAAGCAACTGTATCGCCTCGTTAATTTCTTTGTCATCGCCAAACCGGATATCGGAGTTTATAAGGCCTGCATTGGTATTTGAACTTGGGGGGTAAATTATTACTTCAGCTCTGTATTTTGGGGGTATAATAAATGGCGCAGTAAAAAATGCACTCAATGTTATTGTAATAATAATTATTATTGCGAGGAGCCGCTTATTCCTGATAAAAAGCCGGATAATGCCCAATGCTTCTTTACTTAAGCCTGGTTTATTGATTTCATTGTTATACATCTACGCCGCCAAAAACTTATAATTTGCTAATTTCAGAATAAGATTATCATAAGCCGTCGAATTTAGATATTTTTAATGATTTTGTACCCCTTGCCAATGTAAAGAATCCATCTTTAAACAAAAAATAAGCATTCAATGTTAAAATGATTTAGCTTAATGCGTGTTTTTAGAATAAAAACTTATAATTTAGCACCAAATATATAAAAGGAGGTTAGCTTGGAACTGGAATTTTTACAAGATTTGGATATTAAGCCTAAGTTACCATGTATTGCCAAGGGAATAGTTAAAACTTTGCTTTATTTTGATATTTTCGACTATCCTCTTACTGAGGATGAATTATATCAATTTAGTGATTGCAAAGACCTTCCGTATGATGAATTTCACAGGGAGCTCAATATATTGGCTGATATGGGCCTGATTTCAAAAAAAGATAAATTCATATTTATGGGAACTGATTTATCTAAAATTGCTTCGCGCGAAAAAGGCAATTCACTTGCGGCGAAATATATGAAAAAGGCGCAAAAGTTTTCAAAAATAATCAGTTTTTTCCCTTATGTAAGAGGGGTTTATATTTCCGGATCGCTGTCAAAAGGCCATGTCCATGAAAAAGGGGATATTGATTATTTTATTATAACTGAGCCAGGAAGGCTTTGGGTTGCCCGCTGTATGCTGGTTTTATTTAAAAAAATATTCCTGCTTAATTCCCGTAAATTTTTCTGCCTCAACTATTATATTGATAGCCAAAGCCTGGAAATACCAGATCAGAACATTTACACGGCAAATGAAATTGTGACCCTAATCCCAACGTATAACTACAAACTGTACCTTGATTTAAGGACGCAAAATAGTTGGATCAATGAACATTATCCCCACGCAACAATAAAAACTCCTGAAAATGTAATACCCGAAGGCAAAATATGGATTAGCCGGGTCTTTGAAAAATTGCTTTCTAATGATTTTGGGGATCGGCTGGATAACTATTGTTTTAAACTAACATTAAGGTTTTGGAAAAGAAAATTTAATCATTTTGATGAGAGTGAATTTGACCATGCCCTTCGCTCAAAAAAGAATATTTCTAAACATCACCCAAACCGTTTTCAAAGCAGGGTACTGTCTGCGTTTAATAATAAGATTAAGGAATTTGAAAAAAGGAATAACCTGGGAATAGCGTAATAAATTACTAAGTTATTTTGATACATTACTCAAAGCTTGATAAGCCCAACGGCCATTAATTTAACAACCATGTCTAAAATTCTGCTTACCCATTCTTATTTCCTTCGCTTAGACCCTAAACAGTGGAAGCAGCAGCAGCCCTACCCTCCTCTTGCGACTCTTTATGCAGCGGCTGTGCTAAGGCAGGCAGGGCATGAGGTGTTCCTTTTTGATGCCATGTTTTCAGTGTCCCCGGAAGAAATCAATCCTTTTTTGCAGAGAATTGAACCAGATTTTCTTGTTGTATATGATGATGGTTTTAATTACCTCACAAAAATGTGCCTCACCAATATGCGATATGCAGCTTTCGGGATGTGCAAAATTGCTAAAGGTTTTGGTTGTAAAGTAGTTGTTTCAAGTTCCGACGCCACAGACCATTCTGAAGAATATGTAAATAATGGCGCTGATTTTATATTAATAGGAGAAGGGGAAAAAACATTATTGGAATTAATAACTGGATTAGGAAGCGATACGCCCACCGAAACTATTCCCGGGCTTGTTTTTCAGCAGGGAACCCAGTTTATTAAAACAGAGCCAAGAAAGGTTTTAAATGACCTTGATGCCTTGCCAATGCCAGCCTGGGATTTAATAGACATAGAGAAATACAAAAGCGCCTGGTTGAAAAAAAACGGTTATTTTTCATTGAATATGGTGACAACACGAGGATGCCCGTTCAAATGTAACTGGTGTGCTAAACCCATTTATGGAAACCGGTACAATACGCGTACACCTGCAAATGTGGTTGAGGAATTAAAATACCTTCTTACAATATTCGGGCCTCAGCACATCTGGTTTTGTGATGATATTTTTGGGCTAAAACCGGGTTGGGTGGAGGAATTTGCAGTCCTCATAAAAAAAGAAAATCTCAGGTTCAGGTTTAAGATACAGGCTCGGGTCGATTTACTGTGTAAAGGAGATACTATTGAGCACCTTGCTGCGGCTGGTTGCGAAACAATATGGGTAGGCGCTGAATCAGGCTCACAAAAAATACTTGATGCAATGGATAAAGGCACTAAGGTAGAACAAATACATTTGGCTTCAGCGCTTATGAGAAAGCATGGGATTAAGCCAGCCTTTTTTCTTCAGTTAGGTTATCCGGGCGAAACAAAAGAAGATATAAAGTTAACCATGAAAATGCTACTTGACCTAATGCCGGATGATATTGGTGTATCTGTATCATATCCGTTGCCAGGGACTAAGTTCTATGAAAATGTAAAAGCAGATATATCGAAAAAAACAAACTGGATTGATTCTGATGAGCTTGCCATGATGTACAACGGCCCGTTTACAACCAGTTATTATAAAAAGGTACACCGTTATATCCATAAAACTTTCCGGAAAAAGCAGGGTTATGCTAATCTTACCAAAATCGTGGCAGGAAAAGAATCCATAAACTGTAAAACACTCAGAAGTGTTCTCGCAATGGCGTGGTATACGCCTTCGCTAATTCAGAAAGTAATTTAAGCCAATCTCAAAGCAAAGCCCTGTAATGTAAAATATTACAGGGCTTTAATATGGTTAGGTTGTAGCCCGGACAGGACGGCTATCTGGTCTTTGTGCGCAATCTTAATCTTTCAACACCCTAAAAGTCTTTGTCATTTCACCGTTAACTATGTTAATATTGTAAATCGCTTTTGCAAGACCAACCATATTTACCGTTGCCTCATTAAATCCCTGTGATACTGCTATGTTTTGGCTGACAATAATTTTGCCCTGCATATCTGTTAATACCAGGTGAAGGTTTTCAGAAGTATTACTCGTTGAATAATCAATATAGACCTTGTCATCCGATTGGTTATACCACACTTTCAGGTTATTGGTTGCTACAGTGGCAAGGTTCAATTCCCTTATTTGGCTATAAGTAAAGTTACCATTATAATCTACCTGCTTCAAACGATAGTAAACAATTGGGCTTAAAAGCAGGTTGATATTCGGGTCTGTAAAATTGTAATAATGAATATCAGAGGTTGTACCAAATCCCGGCTCTTCTCCCGCTTTTAGCCAGGTAGAGCCATCAACAGAACGCTCTATATCCCAATAATTATTATTCAATTCACTTGCTGTTTCCCAGGTCAGGTAGCCATCAGTTTTGTTAACTAATATCGCATTGAAATTCAAAAGTTTCACTGGTAAGGGTGTGATGCTACTGCCAAGCGTAAAACGTGAAAAGCTATCAATACCATTGGTTGTTAATGTATTCAGGCTTGCATCACGGGTAGTATAGCCGATATAAGACCATACCAAGCCGGAATCTTCTGAGCGGAACATAGCAAGGTCAGCTTGCGGGTCGCTGTTGAGTTCTCCCGGGTAATAATGAAAAACTACCTGGGCATTAAGGTTATGGTCGTATGCCGGGTTTACCTGGAAATATCTTTCAATACCGGTATTCCCATTTCCCATTTGAGCGGTGCCGGGGCCATTGCCACGGGTTACAGTCGTCATTCCCGGAGAAGCGCCTGATGGAGTAATATCTACTCCCATATTGCCAAAATGGAAGGTGTTATTTTGAGAAAGATATTTGGTCATTTGTAAATATCCGTAAAGATAGTCTGCCGAATCTTCTGTGATAGAAGCCATAGAATCAAGCGTAACCAGGTTGGTATTCGTGTTTATAAATCCGTTTGTTACAGCAATACTGTTTTTGATATAAGCGCTGCTGCTAAAAGTTTTAGTGCCACCACCTGGCACCAGGAAATTATGATAATGCAGCCCTGCAATAGTTTGCGGCCCTGCCCCTGAAGCAATAAAACTATCCTGTCCGCCATAGATCATATCACTGGCGGCCTGCCAGTTGCTGTCTACCTTCAACGTGCCGTTGTTTTGGATATAAGGTACATTAGAGCCGTTATCAATATTATTAAAACTACCCCTCACATAAAGCGTTGCTCCGCTGCTGATAAAAATGGTATCGCCATTGTTTGTAACAAGCTGGGCTGTCATTGGCGCTGCAAACAACAAGGCAGAAAACAATACTAGGTACCTCTTCATCAGTGAATAGAGAGATATAGATTTCTCTTCCATTTTGATTTTTTTATTAAATAATTTATAATTCATAATTTATAATTATTTAACGCTTGCTGTTTGAGTTGGTTTCAAATTTACCAAAGCAGCTTCCAGTGCATCCAGCCTTGCATTTTGGTTTTCTATAGATGCTTTTTGCTCATTTAATGTTTGTTTTTGGCCATTTAATTCTGCTTTTTGGCTTTCGATGATCTTTTGTTGCTCCTGTATGGCTTTAACAAGTACTGGCACCAGTTCAGCGTAGTTCATACCAAGGGTTTTCATGGAGTCGTCACCTACTTTTACTACTTCAGGCACTATCTTTTGTACTTCCTGTGCAATAAGCCCTACCTTTTTGCCCTGCTCAGGGTTTTTCTTCCAGTAGTAGCTTACCGGGCGAAGCGCCAATACGGTGTTTAAGCCATAATTAAGATTTTTAATACTGTCTTTCAATCTTCTGTCTGAAGTTTGGATAGTACCATTGGCCGCATATACTGTACTCCAACGGTCGCCGGAAGTACCACAGGTATAGCTATTGTCAGCTGAAGGAGCTACGTTACCTGCTACAGTTAGTTTGCCATTGGCAGTAGTAGTTCCAATACACACATTGCCAGTATTTATAATCCTCATTGCTTCGGTAGTGGTGGTAGATTGTGCTCCTGCATTACCAACTTCAAAAACAAGGCTACCATCATTTAAACCCATATCAAGCGCACCAATCCTTGCTGAAACGGCACCCGGTACTGTAGAAGGTGCATAGGTAAGGAAATCAATATAGGCATGGTTGCCTGACCCACCTGTTGAGCTTGTTACACGCATTAGATCAGTTTGACCTTTGGAAATGTCTAAGGGATACGATGGAGCAGAAGTACCTATTCCCACTGCGGCCCCATTACCCAACACCATGCTATTGCTCTGGCTTACCCTTGCATTGAAACCAATGGCTGTGGCGTTGGTCAAGTTACCAGTAGTAACATCTGCGCTGTCGCCTATCAAAGTATTATTGTAGCCTGTGGTATTATTGTAGCCGGCAAGGTTGCCGAAAGCAGTATTATGGCCGCCAGTAGTTGTACTGCCACCTGCTGCATTGCCTGAGAATGAATTGAAGCTACCGCCGATATTGGAACTACCGGAGCCTATCCCTAAAAAGGTATTTTCACTGCCTGTAGTATTGCTGCCTCCCGCATTATATCCCATAAAAGCATTGTCAGACCCACTTGTATTTTTTGAACCTGTGGCTGTGCCAACAAAAACGTTCAACCCTCCTGTAGTATTTGCATAACCACTATAGTAACCTGTAAAACAATTCAACCCACCTGATGTATTAGAATATCCTGCAGAATCACCTAAAAATTGATCCCCCATTCCGTTAAATATTCCTCCCGGGGTATTGTTTTTACCTGCGCCATAGCCCATAAAAATATTGCCTGTGCCTTTATTGCTAATAAAGGTCTGTTCGTTGAGCATATAGGCAGAGTCTGTGTTAATTCCGTTTTTAACGTCCAGGTTATGGTATGGGTTAGTTGTGCCAATACCCACATTGCCGGCCGCTGGGTTTAAATCAATTACGCCGTAAGAACCACCGGCTGATTTAATACATTGCAGGCTGGAATAACCATTGGATTGTGCACTGATGTCCATGCTCAAGTAGGTATATCCCCCGGTTCCGCCATTGGTACCAATACTAATACCGCCACTGCCTTTAGGGTCGATTTGCAATTTATCAAGAGGATTGTTGGAGCCGATACCTACACTGCCATTGCTTGCTACGCGCATTGCTTCGGTAGTAGTGGTACTTGAAGCGCCGGAATCGCCCACTTCAAAAACAAGGCTGCCACCGAAAGCGCCGTTATCCTGTCCGCCAATGCGTGCACTCACAGCATTCGCTTTCGTGGTAGGATTATATGTAAGGAAAGACATATAAGCATCGCTGCCACTGCCACCCGTAGTATTAGTAAGGCGCAATAGATCTTTTTGACCTTTTTTTATGTCAAGTGGAAAAGTCGCGGTAGTACTGCCAATGGCCACATTGCCGGTATTATAATAAATATTTGAGCCGGAGGTTGTCCATTGCGAGCCAGTATCCGTGGCCGGCGTCCATTCGCTCAGGCCGCTGTTGTACTTCAATACTTGGTTATTGGTTGGCGTTTTGGCTGATATGTTATTGCTCTCTAATTTATTAGCATTCCAAACTGGATGAC
>Ga0206827_1060_pt1 | contig 26949 bp, 22 predicted proteins | sample Alteio_BWOrgCont_77_FD_152852 | JGI IMG/M metagenome (GOLD analysis project Ga0206827, IMG submission 152852) | Enriched cells from forest soil in Barre Woods Harvard Forest LTER site, Petersham, Massachusetts, United States -... | ecosystem: Environmental > Terrestrial > Soil > Temperate forest >...
ACCTTCCGGCTACACTTCTACGATTTCTGACCCATCCATAAGCCCGGCTAAAACAACTTCGTATTATCTATCCGAAACCAACACTACTGGATGCAGCAAATCTGATTCTGTGGTCATCACCGTCAACCCTCCTCCCCCAACCCCTTCAATCACCCTTTCAGGGGATACCCTGGGGTCAAGCTCCAAAACAGGTAATCAATGGTACATTGACAATAATATGATAAAGGGTGCAATTGGTCAAAAGTATGTGGCTGCTGTTAGCGGAAATTATTCTGTCACAGTAACGGATTCCAACGGGTGTTCCGCCACATCCAAGACAGTAAACTATACTGTTACAGCCATTAAGGAAGAAATTGATAACCTGCATGTAAATATTTATCCCAACCCATCGCACAACGTTTTTACCATACAAATGCAAAACCCGGGTAGGGGGGAAGCAGAAGTAAGCCTGGCTGATATTTTAGGGCACCAGGTAACAAAATTCAAGGTAAACAATAAAGCTGAATTTACAATTAATGCTTCTGATTACGGGCTAAAAAGCGGGGTATATATCCTGTCTATCCACGCGGACAATGATATGTATGTCGGTAAGTTGGTGGTAGACCTTTTCTAACCTCACCCTGGCCCTCTCCAAAGGAGAGGGAGATAATGGGCTTCATGCCTCAGCAAAAAGCAGTAATTTCAGAATGATAGGCCTTTATTACCCTTTCAAAGGAAGGGTGCAAGCCCTCTCTTTTGGAGAGGGTGGGGTGAGGTTACTATAAACGGTTATATTTTTGGCGGTTAGTTAGAAGTGTCCTTATGGATATTCAGTATCTTTTTGAATTTGAGGAACTGCATAGATTCCTCGTCATGTATTTTTTCGCCATGTATAATGTCCCGGATATCGCCGTATATCTTCCTGCGGGTATGCTCATCTAATTGCAGGTCGGCAATACACTTTTCTATAAACTGCTGGCATTCATAGTCGTTATGTGAATGAAAAAGATTGAGCACTACCGGGTAAAATTCATCAAAAGCAGCAGGGTTTATTAGGTTTTGTTTCTCCAGCTTTTCCTTCACTGTATGCAGTTCATCTTTTTCCATCTGGTAATTGGAAGAAGCCGCCCAAAGATAAATATACAGGATAAATTTCTCAAATTCATGCGGTTCGGCAGTGTTTTGGGTAGTTTCCGTAGCCATTTCAGTGGTTATTTTACTGTTCATTATATTTTATGCAAAAAGACAAAAAATAATAACACCGTAACTGCTTTTTTTGTTTTTATTTCTGCTTTGCCAGAACCTGAAGCCCCGTTTTTTAAACTCTTTTCCTCTCTGTGTCTTACTCTGTGCGGCTCTGTGTAACTTTTTGGAGCAAAAAGATTAGTTAGAATAAGTATTAAATCTTTCACTCTTTCTCCATTCTCTTTCTCCGCTCTCTTCTAGTATCCCTCTCCCATTTTTATGATCTTCTGGGTATATTTACTCTGCGGCGAAACGAAACTTACAATATAAACGCCAGGGGCCAGCCGTGAAGTATTTATTTGCAGATAAGGCAGGCCGTCTGTAGGGGTAGTGGATATTATTTTTCCCGATACATTCATTAGTGTCAACGTGCCGCCGGTACTTATAGACTGGCTGCTAAAATCTACTGTGATATAAGTAGTTGCCGGGTTAGGATATACCTGGATAGGGTTGAACACCGAATCGGTAATATCTACCTTTGAATTTGACAAAAACCATATACCCGGTTCAAAAACAAGGCTCTTTAAAGTTCGGCCGGTATTGATATAAAACGTAGTATCATTAGTAGTAGGGTGAACTAAGATGGCGGAGTCGGAATTAGTAAAATTCAGCGTCATATCCAGTGGCAGGTCAAAAAACTTTACAGAACTATCCGTAGGGGTTTGAACTATGTTCACAGTTATAATATTAGCTTTTTGTTGCCATTTCACATTAAAAAACGGGTATCCCTGCTGGTATATCCAGTCATTAAAAAACTTGCTCAGGTCTTTGCCCGATGCTTTTTCAAGGTGGTATTCTATATCACCCGTATTGGCAAAACGATAGTCAAGTGTAGTATCACTAATATATGCGCGTACACCAGTGAAAAACACAGAATCCCCCAGCAGGTGGCGTAGGGTACGCAGTACAAATCCTGCCTTCACATAAGACAACTGGTCATTGAATATCTCATTTACATCCACTGTATCCGTTGCATATACTGAGCCATGCGGCGCACCCTGCGCCGTCAGCAATTCACTTACCATCCATTCATAGTAGGCTGAGTCGCCCTGTAGAAATTCGAGGCTAATACCTTCATTAAGAGTAGCAAATCCTTCATTCAGCCATATATCTTTCCAGCTCCCGCAGGTTATTTTATCGCCAAACCATTGATGCGCCATCTCATGGCAAACAAGATGAAAACTCAGATCCGATACAAAACTCATGGTCTGGTGCTCCATACCCCCGCCCCAGTTCCATTGGGCGTGCCCGTATTTTTCTTTTCTGAATGGATATGGGCCATACAGGCTGTCGTACAGGTGCAGCATTTTCAAAGTTTCCGGCGCCTGTGCTTTCAGGGAGCCAAGGTCTTCGGGGTACACATAGTTTACCACCGGGAAACTATCTCCTAGCGATGTTTTGGAGTACTGGGTAAACTGTACATAATTTGTCACGGCCACGGCGACAAGATACGTAGCGATAGGGTACCGTTCTTTCCAGTGAAATGTAATATAATTCCCATCCCTGACAGTATCTACAAGCACGCCGTTGCTACCAACAAGGTTACCGGAAGGTACGGTAGTATAAGTATCCATTGAGTCTGCCTTAGTGGTGAGGTCCTGCTTGCAGGGCCACCATAGCAGTGCGCCATAAGGTTCTGAAAGCGTGGTAATAATGGGCACTCCGTCGTGTATATCCTGGTAAAAAGATTCTCCGTCATTAAATGGTATACCGTGATAATATATTGATATTGAATCTATTGTATTTGCCAGTACGGTACCCGGTAAACTAATTAACAACTCATTACCCTGGTTGCTTGTGTATTTTATTTTTTTACCATGATAAAATATTGAATCAGTAAAAAGCAAAGATGAAAAATCGAAACCTATACTGCTGAAAGTAGTACCCCCAAAAGGGCTGAAATAACTGGTAACTGAACCTGAAATAGCATATATTGCCGGATCAATTTTCCAGTGTATTCGGTAGTATTTGATGTCATACTGAAATTCAGGTTTGCTGTGGCTTACAAACTGCACATCGCCGCTTGCCAATGAGGTATTTGGCAGTAAGACACTTAAAGTGAAACATATTAAAGCAAAAAAAAACAGTTTGCAGTTTAGCATCAGTTCAAAATCATTTTGTAGAAAAAGATAAAATACACCATTTCCGCTTTAAAGGTAGCAATAATTGCGCACTTCTAAAAAAATATCACCATTTTATTTTGCTGGATTGCTTTTTCTGCTTAGTTTTGCAAATGATAATTATTATTATTTAGGAAATATTACTAAAAAATAAAGATATCATAACAAAAGTGAAATATACCCCCGAAGAGGTAAAGAAAAAGCTCACAGAAGCCGGCCTCAAAGCTACGCAGCAGCGAATAGTGATATACGCCTGCCTGCTTGCTGATGAAGGGCACCCCACTGCCGACAAAATTTACGATAAGATAAAGGTCAAAAACCCAAGTATCTCCCTGGGTACGGTGTATAAAACGCTGGACAGCTTCGCTGAAACCGGTCTCGTAAAGCGTGTAAATACGGGTGAAGACGTTTACCGGTTCGATGCTAAAATACATGGCCACGATCATTTGTTTGATACCAAAACTAACCGCATTATCGACTATGAAGATAATGAACTGCATTCCCTGCTTGAAGATTATTTTGCAAGAAAAAACATACAGGATTTTAAAATAACAGGCTTCCAGGTGAATATCACCGGGGAAATAACAGAAAAGAATACAATTAAAAATAAATAATAAACAATTAAAATTATGGCATTAGTAGGAAAAAAAGCCCCCCATTTTAGCACAGACGCCGTTATCAGCGGCGGAGAATTTGCAGAAGATTTTTCACTGCACCAATACATAGGCAAGAAATATGTAATTTTCTTTTTCTATCCGCTGGATTTCACATTCGTTTGCCCCACAGAACTTATTGCTTTCCAGAACAAACTCGCGGAATTTGAAAAAACGCGATTGCGCTGTAGTAGCCTGTTCGGTAGATTCAAAATTCAGCCACGCCGCGTGGCTCAATACGCCGCAAAATAAAGGCGGCATACAGGGCATTACATACCCAATAGTAGCTGACTTGTCGAAAACCATTTCTGAAAACTATGGCGTACTGGCTGGCCATTACGAATATAATGACGAGGGCCTTATGGAATTTAACGGCATACCGCAGGCATACCGCGGCCTGTTCCTGATAAACAAAGAAGGTATAGTGCGCCATGAAGTGATCAACAACATGCCGCTTGGCAGGAGCATTGACGAAGCGCTCCGAATATTAGACGCGCTGCGCCATGTGGAAGAATACGGCGAGGTTTGCCCTGCCAACTGGGAAGAAGGCGACGAAGCGATGGTAGAAACCCACGAAAGCGTAAGCAATTACCTGGGCAAGAAAGCTACTGCGTAACTATATGAACCTATAAAATAAAAAAGCCCTGTCCGGTTATTCGGGACGGGGCTTTTATTTTTAAAGTTTTTTTTATAGATTTCTATGAATTGTAAATCATAAAAGGCCAAAAATTATACCTTTGTTTTTATTATGCAAAATCCTAAAAAGAACACGAAGAAACCAATTACCAAACCATCTGCTCCTAAAAAGAGCGCAAAATGGGATTACAGGAAAAAATATATTTTCTTTTTATTTGCCTTTTCCGTATTGCTTTATAGCAATACACTACAAAATGGTTTTACCATGGACGATGGGGCCATGGTATCAGATAACAAGCTGGTTTTAAAAGGATTTGCTGGCATTCCGGCAGTAATATCTCATAGTTCTGTTTTTGGTGCAACGGGAGAAAATAGCGTGAGTTACCGTCCATTAACCATGACTATTTTTGCTATAGAGGTTGGTTTCTTTGGTGTGAAGCCATTTATGTTCCACCTTATACATATCCTTCTTTATGGCTTAAGTTGCATCATCCTTTTCCGAGTTCTTGAAAGATTGTTAAAGGACTATAATATGATGTTACCTGCGGCCGCTACCCTTCTATTTGCTGCCCACCCCCTGCATACCGAAGTGGCCGCAAGTATTAAAAGCCTTGATGAAATTTTATCGCTTATTCTTGGCTTTTCTGCTTTGTACTATATGTTGGGTTTTATTGATACTAAAAAAACGAACGACCTCTATCTTTCATGCCTTTACTTTGCTGGGGCATTGTTTTCAAAGGAAAGCGCTGTTACTTTTATCCTTCTGGTTCCCGTTGCCATTTTCCTGTTTCGGAAAATTTCTATTAAAGATACTCTAAAGACCTGCCTACCGCTTCTTATTCCAATTATACTTTATTTTCTTGCCAGGGCAGCAGTTCTTAGCCCTCCTCAGCCTGCTTATATGCCTATATTAAATAACACCCTTACTGCTACTGATAGTTTTAGTATAAGACTAGCATCCATCTTTTTTATTTTATTTTATTATTTCCGGTTACTTGTTTTTCCAACCCCGCTTACCTGGGATTATTGCTACAACCAGGTACCGTTGACTTCTTTTTCAAATCCATTGGTTATAGTTTCCGTAGTCATTACTTTAGCGCTTATAGTGTTTGTTATATTGCAGTTGCGAAAGAACCCAATTATCTCTTTTTCGATTTTACAATTCTTCATTTCTCTTTCCGTTACTTTAAACATCTTCATGCTATTTACCACATCTGGCAGCAAAGGTTTCTTTGCTTCAGCCACTCCGGCTGCAATGGCAGAACGATATTTATTTGTACCTTCCATTGGTTTTTGCCTGGCTGTTTGTTACCTGCTTTTACGGCTGTTTTCTATCAAATTTGGTTCTAAAGATAAAGTATTTATTCCATCAGCCCCTGCTGTAGTACTTGTTATTATATTGGTTTTGTTTTCGGGAAAAACAATTGCACGAAATTTTGATTGGTATAGCAATATAACCCTTTTTGAAGCCGGTGTGGAAACATCTCCCAACAGCTACCGTGCCAATGAAAGCTACGCCTATGAATGCCTTAAACAAGCTGAACTGGAAACAGATGCCATAAGTAAGAAAAGTTATTATGTTACCTCTTCTAAATATTATCAAATTGCGCTTACTATTTATCCTTATATTGGCAATGATTGGTACAACTATGCTGTTGTGAACCGTAATATACCTGATTCAGCAAAAATGCTTGAGGGGTACAAACGTGCACTGGCTTTGAATACCGAAGCTTTGAATGCATCGTATTCTGTTGCACAGGCGTATTTGCAATCATCAAAACCAGATAGCGCCATAAAATATTTTAAGAAAACGGACAGTGTTCAGGCCGGCTTCATGGATGTAGATTTTAAAATTGGACTTTGTTATCATTATAAAAATGAATTACTAAAAGCTCAGCCATACTACGAAGCCTACTACAAAGCTAATCCCCAGAACCATGATGTAATGAATAACCTGTATCTCGTTTATCTAAATACTGGCAATATCGCAAAGGCAAACGAATTGAAGGCAAAAATGGGTGACAAATAGTTAATAAATACTATTTATCAGAATGTTAACGCTGTTCTATTTACTCAATAATGCCATTTAGAATTACAGTCTTATTGAACATCTTAAAAAAGAATGCCAATTGGAACTGGTTCCAATTGGCATTCTTTTTTAAGATTTAACCAGGCATTAAACTATATCTAATAACTATTTTACATTTAATATCTTTTCTTCTACTGTTTCTCCTCCTGTTACCATACGCAGAAAATATATTCCAGCTTGCATATTATATCTTCCGGCATCAAGGGTATATATATGCTGCCCCACACTTTGGTTTTCGTTGGCGAGCGTAGCTATTTGTTTACCCGTAATATCCATAAGCGTCAGTTGCACATTTTGGCCCTGTGGTAAAGTATATGAGATGGACAGAGTGGACGTGAATGGATTGGGTGCTACTGAAAGGTTAATATTTGCCTGAACAGGGTTTTCAATGCCCGTAGTTACATCTATAGAAAATGTATCAGCCGGTAAATAAACTGGTACAGTTGTTTCATTAAATGCTATCAGTTTGGCCGAACCCGGCGTAAAGTTTACAGACTTGCTAACACCGGCATTTTGGGGTACTACAAAACTGAGGTTACCTACAATTCCGTTGCCAGATGTGTTTTTATGATCTATCCGACTGATAGCAAAAAACAATGCCCCGTTGGCATATTCAGGTTTAATAAAGCTAAACATATCAGTACCCGGATTACCGAACCATGATTTGGTGAAAATTACTTTTAAAGTATTTGTATCAACATAAGACAGGTCAAAATTAAATGATGAAGCAAGCCCATATATATTTGTCAATGAGCTTGTATTGTTTCCAAGCATTATCTCAGCTTTCACTGTGTCACCCGGGTTATAACTGGTTTTGGAAAAGTTAAGGTAAAAAGGCGGATCTGAAGGGCTACCGCTTGAAGTAAGACCGGTTTTCCTGTGTGTATCTCCCCAATTGATGCTAACGGCCATTAGGTCCAAAGAATCAACTACGCCATCGCCATTGCAGTCGGCATGTTTGTAGTCACCTCCTGTAATGAATGTTTTACCCCAGTTATCACAGTACTGGCCTTTCCATGCATTGTTCATAGCGACACGCGAAGAGCCGCTGTCGTTAAAAGCAATACCGATATTAAGGAGGTCAGTTATTTCAACAAGTTTATTGTCATTTGCATCACCGGGCCAAACACAGGTGCTATCGACGAAGATTTTCTTAGCAAAGGAATCAGTACATCCGCCTGAAGTAGAAACAGTTAACTTTACAGTGAATACTCCTGGCGAGGTATATATGTGAGATGGGTTTTGGGAGGAACCCGTATCCCCATCCCCAAAAGACCAATGCCAATTATTAATTGTTCCGCATGAATTGGATTTTGAACTATCTGTAAAAGAAACAGAGGTATAGGCGCAGTTGGTATCATTAACATTAAAGTTAGCAGCAAGCGATTTAATTATTATATCCATTGAATCAATGCTGGTACAACCATTGCTGTTTTTTACTACCAAATAAACCATATAGGTGCCATATACCGAATAGACATGGGTTGGTTTTACTGATGTATCAGTTGCTCCATCTCCAAAAGACCAATTGTAAGAGAAGAGAGTTGAATCAGCCGGAGAAAATTTTGCTGTATAGCCGGTTATAGAACTAATAAAGGATGCATTCGATAACGGGTTTACGGTTACAATTACGGAATCAGATTTATTGCACCCGGTAGCAATAATGCTTTCAGTCAGGTAGTACGTAGTAGTTACAGTTGGGCTAACAGTAGAGCTTGAACCTGTACTCGTAAACCCTCCCGGGTTAGATGTCCATGAATAACTATCCCCGCTCACGGCTGTACTCCCAAGAGATGCACTTCCACCTGAACATATTGTACTATTGCTTCCGGCATTAGCATTTGGACGCGGATTTAGTGTTATTACCACTGAATCGGATTTTTCGCAGCCGCCAGCAATAACTGTTTCAGTTAAATAATAAGTTGTAGTTATAGTAGGGCTTACTGTAGCGTTTGAATTTGTGCTGCCAAAACCTGAAGGTTTGGATGCCCATGAGTATCTATTTCCACTCACTGCGGTACCTCCAATAGATACGCTGCCATCAGAGCAGACCATACTGTTGCTACCAACATTCGCTGAAGGAACTGGATTAATAAGAATACTTTTACTAACTGAATCAGAACATCCCCCGGAAGTGTACACAATCAATTTTACAGTAAATAAACCGGAGGAATCATAAACGTGTGAAGGATTTTGAACAGTATCCGTATTCCCATCACCAAAAGACCATAACCATTTATTAGCTGAACCACAACTATCTATGAATGAATTATCCGCAAACGAAACGGAACTATAAGCACAATTTGTATCCTGGGCAGAAAACATAGCTACCATGTATCCTGGAATTTCATTTGCCCCTGTAGTAGGCGGTGTCCGCCTTATATTACCATAAATATCTGTAGTAAAGCCTGGAATAACTCCGCCTTTATCTGCGAGTGATTTATTAGTCGCTATAACATTAAGATTAGTTTGATAATCAGGATTAATATTAATAGAATGTGCATTTCGTCCGCTAACAGATTTCAATTTTGAAATAGAAGAACAGGAAACACTATCATAAACAGCGAAAACGCCCCCTTTCTTGCTATAAAAGTTATTATAATCCATTGAATCAATGAATTGGTTTGCTGTATCATTGTTGTAAAAAGCAGGGCCATAACTACAAACAAAATTATTATTCATGATATTGTTATGGCTATAGTTCATACCACTATTATAGCCTGCAAGCATGTCAATAGCCGGGGTGGCCGTACTGGCTGAAGAGCCATAACCCGAAGCATTATTAAAATATATATTTTGGTAAGCACAATAATAAAGGTACATACCCATTGGAGTATATGAAGTGTCACATGACCCAAAAAAATTGTTCGCAATAGTTGTTGTATTTATGCCTGAGCCTAAACTTTCGGGACCTACGCTATAAAAACCCATGCCGTAGCCATAAACTTTGTTTTTTAATATTTGTGTGGCCCCATTGCAAAAATTTAAATAAATGCCATACTCAGATCTTAATATAACATTAGATATTATTTTAGCATTATTGACGCAATACAGATCCACACCATAATATGTACTGCTATCGATCATATTATTTTCAACAACAATACCATTTGGCCTGGCATTAGTGAAGCCCGTCTGATAAACGCCAACTAAGCTTCCTTTTATAAAATTATTTTTTACCTGGAGATTGGAATCTTGCGTAAGGGCAATCCCGTAGGCAGTATAGCCATACGCACCAAAAATTTGATTACTTAATATCTGTATTTCATTGGTTGTACTACCTATAAAACCAATTACATTGTAGCTTTCCTTTATATTTGATATAAAAGTCATTTGTTTTAAAGTAATATATGAAGCAGACCCATTAAATTCCCATATATTGTCAACCGTGTCTGTTATTATAACTTTGCTGCTATCGCCACTTGCACTCTGAAAGGTAATAGTATTAGTAGATGATGAGCCTGTGATAGTAGAAATGATAACCTGTTCGTTGTAAGTTCCATTACTCACATTAAAGACTACTGCGCCACAAACTCCGTAGCTGTCAAGTGCCGCCACCGCTGCATTGAAGGTAGCATAGTCAGCGCCGCTGCCACCTATAGTATAAGTACCTGAAAGACATTTAGCCTGAACCCCACCGGCCAAACTAAAAAAGAAAGAAACAGATACCACAAGCCTGATGCCCCATGAAAAAGAAAACGTGTTTTTCCCGGCAAAAAAGCCTTTCAGGGATAATAGTTTAAACATACTCATTTTTTATTGTTTTAGATAATTTTAAGTTAGATGTACAAAGATATAGAAAAATATCTCACATAAACAATAGCCTATCATTTATAAATATAAGTATTTAGAGATATGGAAAGGATTGCTTAGCTTGGCTACGCGAAACATAGATTTGGTGCCTTTTATGATGGCGGGTTTATTTATTGTTAAGGGAGCGAATAGACTACAATAGTTTGAATTCTTCCGCAATCGAAACTATTGTAGTCTGGAAAAAGCTGTTTGGAGCAACCCGGCCTCTAATAATTGTCAGGAAAAAAATCAATCTATTATTTATGAGGCAATTAAGTTTTTTTATCTGTTTTCTCTCTACTTTAGAGGGAATGCTCCGATTTACAATTCCTCCGCCATAGCGATGAGTTCCGCTATGTCCAGCACCTTCACATCGGCATCCCGGTCTTTTTCATTTACCCCGGTAGAGAGCATGGTCATGCAGAACGGGCAGGACAGCGCTACAATATTTGCCCCTGTAGCAAGGGCTTCTTCGGTTCTTTCAGCATAGACTTCTTTCTTCCCAGGCTCGGCATCTTTAAAGACCTGTGAACCACCGGCGCCACAGCAAAAGCCTTTGGAGCGGCTACGCTTCATCTCTACCATCTCGGCATCAAGGGCCTCTATCACACGCCTTGGCGCTTCGTAGATGCCATTTGCCCTGCCGAGGTAACAGGAATCATGGAAGGTTATCTTTTTGCCTTTGAATGCGCCGCCTTCCTGTATCCTTATCTTCCCCTCGTCAATGAGTTGCTGCAGGTAGATGGAATGGTGCACCACTTCGTATTTGCCGCCAAGTTCGGGGTATTCATTTTTAAGGGTATTGAAGCAATGCGGGCAGGTAGTTACTATCTTTTTCACATTGTAGCCATTCAGCACCATGATGTTATTGGCCGCCATCATCTGGAAAAGGAATTCGTTGCCGGCGCGGCGGGCTGGGTCGCCCGTACAGGCCTCTTCGGGGCCCAGTACCGCAAATTTTATCTGCAAATGGTTCAAAATCTTTACAAAAGCCTTGGTTACTTTCTGCGCCCGCTGGTCGAAACTACCCGCACAGCCAACCCAGAATAGTATATCCGGCTCCTCCCCTCTCGCGGCCATGTCGGCCATAGTTGGTATATTCATTATATGTGTATTTTAAATTTAAACGCAAAGCAATTAAGGTTAAACGCAAGGGGCGCAAAAGGAATACGCAAAGGACACAGAGACAATAATAATTCTTGGCTTTCTTTGCGAAAGACTTTGCAGGCTTTGCGTTTAAATTTAATCATTATAATTTATTAACTACTCTTCTAACCCCATCCTTAAGTAAATTGACATTAAAGTTAATGAGCAAACCAAGCCTGAAACCTCCTAATCTAAGATATGTCAAAGTCTGGGCCAAATGTATGTCATTCAATTCTTCAACGCTTTTAATCTCAATTACCAAAATATTATTAACCAATAAATCAATTCTATATCCGCACTCAAGTTTTACTTCTTCAAATACCAAAGGTATTGACTTCTCTTTTTCAACAAAAAGCCCCTGCTGCCTGATTTTATAATATAAACACTCTTATATGCGTTTTCAAGTAAACCTGGCCCTAAAGCCTTATGAATATCGATCGATAAACCTATAACAATGTTAGACAATTCATTTTCAGTCATCCCTCTACGTGCTTTGCGAAAAACTTCGCGCTCTTTGCGTTTAAGCTTCTTCCCCCTTCATTTCTTCTGCCCATTTAAATCTGTCACCAGGAGAGAATTGCCAGGGCGCCTGGTTGTTTTCTATGTTTCCAAACATCACATTCCATTCTCCCGGCGATTTGGCTTCTTCCATGATGACATAGCGCCTCAGCTGCACAATTATGCTCAATGGGTCTATATTCACAGGGCAGGCCTCTACGCAAGCCTGGCATGTATTGCAGGCCATTATTTCTTCATGTTTTATGTAGTCGCCCAGCAAAGACTTTTCATCTTTAAAATCTTTACCCACTTTGTCCATTCCCCTGCCAATTTCTTCACACCGGTCGCGGGTATCCATCATTATTTTACGCGGCGACAAGAGTTTACCTGTTTGATTGGCAGGGCATACGGCTGTACACCTGCCGCACTCTGTACAGCTATATGCCCCAAGCAGGTCGCGCCAGCTAAGGTCGGCCACGTCTTTGGCGCCAAACCTTTCCGGCTCAGCAGGAGGTTCAGAAGCTGCTGCATCGGGGTTAAGCATAAGTTGTACTTCTTTTTGAATCTCCGGCATGTTTTTCATTTTGCCCATTGGGCCAAGTTTGGAATACCATGTATTCGGAAAAGAAAGAAGAATATGCAGGTGCTTGGATATGGGCAGATAATTCAGGAATGCAAATATGCCAATGATATGCCCCCACCAACCTATCCTTTCCACCATATATAAGCTCTGCTCGTCTATACCATTAAAAATAGGCATAAGGAAACTGCTAAAGAAAAAAGTGCCGGCATTCTCATGGTCAAATTTTACAGCCAGGACCTGGTCGGTAGCATTCAGGGTGAGGAAAAATATCATGAGAAGTATTTCTGTAAAAAGAATAATATTGGCATCCAGCCGTGGCCAACCCCTCAATTCAATATTCTGAAAACGACGTATCTTCAATATATTCCGGCGGATAAGAAAAATAGCGCACGCTATAATTGTTGCAACGGCAAGAAATTCAAAAAAATCAATAAACCATGCATAATATCCGCCAAGCATCCCAGCGAACAACCTGTGCTTATTCAGCACGCCATCGAGTACAATTTCAAGTATCTCAATATTGATAATGATAAACCCTGCATAGACAAAGAAGTGCAAAACAGCCGGTATTGGGCGTTTAAACATCTTTCTCTGGCCAAGTGCATTCAATACAAGCAGGCGCCATCGTTCATTCTTCCTGTCCACCGGGTCAATGGGTTTGCCCATCAGAATATTCCGCCTTAGCTTTTTAACATTGCGAACAAAAAAGAATATTGCCGCAATGGAAAGTATAATGAATGCTATTTGCTGCATGTTTTTTAATCTATGAATAAGGTAACAATTTTACCGCAAATTATGGAGATACCGAAATTTTAATAAAAAAATTGGAAGATTGGGCAGATAAGCCTAATTTCGCCCCTCTTTTCCGGTGATGTAGCTCAGTCGGTAGAGCAAAGGACTGAAAATCCTTGTGTCGACGGTTCGATTCCGCCCATCACCACCACTTAGATTTTAAAGTCCCTGTAATTTAGTTTGCAGGGATTTTTTATTTACGCACCCCTAATCCGATTGCTTTACGATATTGCTTTTCAAAGGCATTTGTCAACATTTCATTGTACCTTTGCAGCGAAATTGCCTGAATTATTTTAAGATTCAGGGTAGCCTGAAATTAAATGATAGCAACATCCAATCTTTCCCTGCGCTATGGGAAACGTACCCTTTTTGAAGAAGTAACTGTAAAATTTACGCCCGGCAACTGCTATGGGATAATAGGCGCAAATGGCGCTGGCAAATCAACATTTCTCAAAATCCTGTCAGGTGAAATAGACCCCAGCGGCGGACAGGTAATTATGTCCCCAAGCGACAGGATGGCTGTTTTAAAGCAAAACCATTTTGAATTTAATGATACCCAGGTTCTCCAAACAGTATTGATTGGGCACAAAAAACTATGGGATGTAATGAACGAGCGCGATGCTATTTACGCGAAAACAGATTTCAGTGAGGCTGATGGCCACCGCGTGGGCGAGCTGGAAGGCCTGTTTGCCGAAATGGACGGCTGGAATGCTGAAAGTGATGCCGCAAGTATGCTCAGCGGCCTGGGCCTGAAAGAAGACCTTCACTACAAACTAATGAAAGAACTCACAGGCAATGAAAAAGTACGAGTATTATTGGCTCAGGCGCTGTTTGGCAACCCGGATATTCTGCTTTTGGATGAACCCACAAATAACCTTGACGTAGAAACAATTTCGTGGCTCGAGAACTTTCTTGCTGATTTTAAAAATACGGTCCTTGTCGTTTCTCACGACAGGCACTTTCTTGATGCGGTTTGTACCCACATCGCGGATATTGATTTCGGGCATATTACGGTCTACACGGGCAATTATACTTTCTGGTATGAGAGCAGTCAACTGGCACTGAAACAAAAGCTTGACCAGAACCGAAAAGCGGAAGATAAAAAGAAGGAACTCCAGGATTTCATTGCCCGCTTTAGCGCCAACGCAAGCAAAAGCCGCCAGGCCACAAGCAGGAAAAAACTACTCGAAAAAATAACAGTAGAGGATATAAGGCCAAGCAACCGCAAGTACCCTGCCATCATCCTAAAACAGGAACGTGATGCCGGCGACCAGATTTTAAGCATTGAAAAACTCAGCTTTAAGGGTACAGACGGGGAAACCTTTTTTAAGAACATGAATATCACCTTAAACCGAGGGGATAAGATAGCTTTGATAAGCCGCCACCAACTGGCAGTTACTAATTTCCTGCAGATCCTTGCCGGCGAAAAAGAACCCACTACAGGTCATTTCAAATGGGGCATAACTACTTCTCAGGCCTATATACCCAATGAGAATGGATCTTATTTTACCGAGTCTATGAACCTGATAGATTGGCTAAGGCAATACAGCACTGAGAAAGACGAACAATTTGTCCGTGGTTTCCTGGGCAAAATGCTTTTCAGCGGGGAAGAAACATTAAAACAAACAACCGTCCTTTCAGGAGGTGAAAAAGTGCGCTGCATGATTAGCCGCCTGATGTTGCAAATGGCCAATGTACTATTGCTTGATGAACCTACCAATCACCTAGACCTCGAATCTATCACGGCCTTCAATAATGCGCTTATTGATTTTAAAGGGACATTGCTTTTTACTTCACATGACCATGCTTTTATGCAGTCTGTGGCTACCCGTATTATTGAGCTCACCCCCAGTGGTATCATTGACAAGGAAATGACCTACGATGAATACCTTGAAAATGAAACGATACATGCCCTGCGTGATGAAATGTATGGCAACGTGGTTTTCCAAAATTCATAATATCAGTTTGTGCGCCATTAGTTATAAGAGTGGCCAATTTAGACCTAACAAAGTTTTCTCCACTACTTGTGAACAAACTTTAGTTTTAATCTTTTCAAATTCCGTATTTTTGTTAGGCAATGATAAAACAGTTTAGAAATAACTTATGGCAGATTTAGCAAGTAATTATAATGAAGACAGTATCCGGTCGCTTGACTGGAGGGAACATATACGGTTGCGGCCAGGGATGTATATCGGCAAGTTAGGTGATGGCTCCGCGCAGGACGATGGCATATATGTGCTGCTTAAAGAGACCATTGATAATTGCATTGATGAATATGTGATGGGCTATGGCAAGACCATTGAGGTTAAAATATCTGATCATAAAGTGATCGTGCGCGACTTTGGGCGTGGTATTCCACTTGGCAAAGTAATTGACTGCGTATCAAAAATCAATACCGGCGGTAAATACGACTCCAAGGCATTTCAAAAGTCTGTCGGGTTGAATGGCGTTGGCACCAAGGCGGTAAACGCATTGTCCAGCTATTTCAAAGTACAGTCAATCCGCGAAGGAAAAACCAAAGTCGCAGAGTTTGAACGCGGCGAAATGCTGAAAGACTATAAAATAGTAAAATGCGATGAAAAAGAAGGCACGGAAGTTGTTTTTATCCCGGATGAAACCGTCTTTAAAAACTTTCGGTTTATACCACAATTCATTGAAAGCCAAATATGGAATTATGTATTCCTGAATGCGGGGCTTACACTCAATTTCAATGGGCAGAAATATTATTCCCGCGATGGGTTACTTGATCTTCTAAAACGCAAAACCGATGAAGAAAGCCTTCGCTATCCTATCATCCATCTCAAAGGAGAAGATATAGAAATAGCCATGACACACGGCGATGCATACGGGGAAGAGTATTATTCATTCGTGAACGGACAGCACACCACTCAGGGCGGCACACACCTTGGCGCTTTCCGCGAAGCAGTTGTGAGGACTATTAAAGAGTTCTATAAGAAAGACCTGGATGCGACGGATGTTAGGGCTTCTATCATTGCAGCGATAAGCGTAAGGGTGCAGGAGCCGGTTTTTGAGTCGCAAACAAAGACCAAACTCGGCAGCCAGTCAGTAGCTCCGGATGGACCTTCCATGCGGGCCTTTGTGGGCGATTTCCTTAAAAAAGAACTGGATGATTACCTGCATAAATTCCCTGTTGTAGCTGATGCATTACTAAAACGCATCATGCAAAGTGAGCGGGAACGCAAGGAAATGGCAGGCATTAAAAAACTTGCCAATGAAAGGGCAAAACGCGCCAATCTCCATAATAAAAAACTGAGGGATTGCCGGTTCCACTACACTGACAAAGAAAATGAAAAGTCTTTCGATACGACTATATTCATTACGGAAGGTGACTCGGCCAGCGGCTCTATCACCAAGACCAGGAACGTGGAAACACAAGCAGTATTCAGTTTGCGGGGCAAGCCTTTGAACTGCTATAGCCTGAAGAAGAAAGTTGTTTATGAGAATGAAGAGTTCAATCTACTACAGCATGCCCTTGATATAGAAGATGGACTTGAAAGCCTGCGTTATAACCGCATTGTAATTGCTACTGATGCTGATGTAGATGGTATGCACATCCGCCTGCTGATGATGACGTTTTTCCTTCAGTTCTTCCCTGACCTGGTTAGGAACGGCCATGTGTATATACTTGATACACCGCTATTCAGGGTGCGTGATAAAAAGAAAACCTTTTACTGCTATACCGATGAGGAAAGGCAAAATGCCATCAAAGAACTTGGCGGGAAACCAGAGATAACCCGCTTCAAAGGGTTGGGTGAAATATCACCGGAGGAGTTTGGTAAATTCATTGGGGAAGACATGCGCCTGGACCCGATTATATTGAGAGAGGATATGTCAATTCCCAAATTGCTAAGCTACTACATGGGTAAAAACACTCCTGAAAGACAGAACTTTATCATCGAAAACCTGAAAATAGAAAAAGACATCGTAGAGAACGAGGAAGAATTACCAGTGCTGGAAGAGGTTTGAGATTGCGGGTCAGGCCCGCAATGACGTTCTTTTTTAAGAAGGGGGAAGGTTGAGCGCCTGCGGCGCTCAACCTTCCCCCTTCTCTTATATTAATTCCGTCATTCTGACAAAAGTTAGAATCTCTTTTTCAACTTTACCTAATAACTACCCCCTACTGCCTCATATTTTTAGGCCATAGTTCCTTATGATGGCCTCCTGATTTTGGCGAACCTGTCCTGTCTATTGCTCCGTTCAGGTGAGCCGGGCAACGGTCTTTATGGCATGCAGAAAATAAACAGATGCAGAACACAAGCAGTAGCGTTAAGTGTAGTCTTTTGATCTTCATTATGAAACTATAAATTCTTCTATATCAAAAATATATAACGTGAAATTTTAAACCTTTTCCTTCATGCCACTCAAGTGTAGGCGAAGGCATTTTGATAAAACTCAGCGCCTGCAGGGTAGTATTCACGCCCTGGTTTTTTGTAACAATATTCGCCAGATTCAAATCGAAACTCAGGTAAAATTGTCTTTTACGGTTAAAGTGCGGCACCGGCATTCCGTTTACTTCTGCTGGGTTTTCATAGCCCCCGATCATGCCGTCTGCACCATAACCTAACGCAAAGTTAACATAAGTTGGTACATAATGATTCGGATAATAATTATCAATGCCTGTTGAAAGCCAATACGTTTGTGCATTATAGTCTTTTATCAGCGTTTCCGGGAAGCCGCTGCCAAGTTCGTCAGGACGGTACTGAGTGTAGTCAGACGGCCAGAAAGAGAACTTAGGCTGTATGCGCTGCGTTCCAAATTCCTTCTGCTGAACAACAAAAAACAGGGTACCCAGCACATTCGCCGTTTCATCGCCCCATGAAAACCCCCACTCGCTTGAGAAACCGTCCATTACCTCTATCGGCGTCTGAAAAAGAATACCCCATGTACCGCCAAACAATATAGCCCTGTTGTCATTCACACCAGCCCATTTCAGCATACGGTAGCCATAGTAGCCTTCATAGTATGAAGTAAAAAAATGCCCGCATTTATCCATTTGCAGCCACTCTTTATTGTCATCAAAGAAATGGAAACTGCTTTTCGGATAGTTGGCATACCAGTATTGGTTTAGTATCACCAGCGAGCCAAGATAGGCTGCCCCTCCCCCACCGGCGACCAGTAGAATGCGGTTTTGCTCTTCGTGCAACGATATTCCATTGCTTTGCGAGTATGCCCTGCCGGTGCTGCAAAGGCATAAAACAAGAAGCACAAACCGGATATGGGGTTTCATCGTGGCGAAATTAACGAAAAAGCGTTAATCTACATGATTACCCTTTCAACACATCTTCTTTTGTTTCGTTGAGTATCTTCACCGCTTCCGCATAGTTTGGCGCTTCGGCGTAGATACGCAAAACAGGCTCAGTGCCGCTTGCGCGTATCATCACCCATTTGTCTTTGCCGAGGTGGTATTTGAAGCCGTCTAAGGTTTCGGTTTTAGTAATATTGTAATCGCCAAACGACATATAATAACCTTCATTGCAGTTCTTTACTATTCGCTGCTTCAGGGCTTCATCTATATGCAGGTCATATCTTTCCAGCGCAAAAGTACCCACGGTATTATATACATCCTGTATCAGGTCATCAAGGCTTTTGCCGGTTTTGGCCATGTATTCAAGCAGGGTAAGCGCTATCCAGATACCATCACGTTCAGGGATATGGCCCGTAACAGCTATGCCACCCGATTCTTCGCCGCCCACCATTACATCTTCATTTATCATGTATTCGCAGATATATTTGAAACCTATTTTGGTAACGATCTGCTCTATGCCAAACTGGGCGCACATTTCCCCGATCTTGGAAGTGCAGGAAAATGAATTTACCACCTTGCCTTTTTTCTTTTTATAATAATGCAGGTATTTTACCAGCATGAGGATAATATGGTGAGAATCAACAAAATTTCCTTTGCTGTCCAGCAACCCTATCCTGTCCGCGTCGCCATCCGTAGCGAAAGCAAAATCTATGTTTTGATTTTTCTTTATCAGTTCAGCTATTTCAGTAAGGTTTTTCATGATAGGCTCAGGCGCCGTACCATGAAAAGAAGGGTTGAAATCGCAATGCAATAATGTAGCGGCGGGAAGTAATTTCCTTGCGGCATTCTGGCCTGCCCCGTACATGCCATCGTACCCAATGCGGATGCCTGAATTGCGAATCGCATTCATATCAAAACTATTCTCAGCATGGGCAATATAGTCAGCTTCAAAATCATGATAAACAATAAGATGTTCCTTTACATATTCTTCATGGCTTTTCAGGTGGTCCGTAAAGGCGTCGGGTATCAATTTTTCCACTTCGTCTATCATGGAAGGCAAAGCAGGGCCGCCATAATTTCCTTTGAGTTTGAAACCATTGTAAGTGGCTGGGTTATGGGACGCGGTGATAATAACGCCACAGCTTGCGCCCAGGTTTTTTGTAGCCAAAGAAACCATTGGGGTAGATACAAAATCTTTGGACAGGTAAACTTTTATACCCGCGCTTGCCAGTACTTTAGCAGATGTTTCGGCAAACATTTTCCCGCCAAAGCGACAGTCGTATCCAACTACTGCAGAAGGCTTTGGTTGCTTTTGTTCTTTAATCCACAACGCGGTGGCCCATGCCACTCTTTTTAAATTTTCAATTGTAAAATCATCGGCGATAATGGCGCGCCAGCCGTCGGTCCCAAATTTGATCGTATTCATGTTTTAATTTTTTCTTGCGTATTCCAATATCCCGTCCCATGAAGCTTTTTCGAGCGCATCGCTAAAAACTGCTGCCTGGGCATGGCTTATTGAAGTATTGTTTATTTTTTGAATGACATAATAAAAGTTCTTTTTGATGAGTGCGTCACCGACGCTTGCGCTGTCGAATTTTACCTTCCAGTCCTGCCACAGCTGCATAGGTATAGGCTGTATAGGGATATCGAGAACGTAAGGAACTATTTGCTGTGGACTATAAGTTAATGCAGCCCCTTTTATCCATATTTCAGACACATTGAATTGCGATACAATGACGGGCGAATTTTTAAGGTAAGAAAGAATATTATCGCCGCCATAATTGAAAAATTCCTGCTTGTTGTCATTGAAAAAATCCTCCATTTGTTTCATCAGCGAAAGGGATTTTTCACTGAGCATCGAGGGGCCGGTTTCGACTGTATATTCAACCAGTTTTGCCTCATGTATTTTTACGTGGTTGGTGTTCTTGTTTTTGGCTTGCAGGGCGTGTTGTTTTATTTTCTGGTCCTGCTGAAGGGTTTTTATCGCTTCGCCATTAAAAAACACCACATCAAAGTCATACTGCATATTCATCAGCGCCTGCCAGAGGGTCATGCCATACATACCATCGGCGTTTACATTTAGTGCGGTTTCAGCAAGCTGCTTTTTTATTTTGCCATTGTATTCCACATAGCCATACATCACTTCATCGCCGCTATTGGAGGTTGCAGTAAATGCAAAGCCTTTCAAGTCAAATTGAAATTTATGTCCCTGCAATGTCCAGGTTTCATAGATGAAAACATTGGTAAGGTTTGAGAAGGAAATTCCCGACGTTTTTTCAATGCCCTTCAGGTCATCGATTTTTAGTTTGAATTTCTTTTCGGGCGAATCCCAAAACTCAATAGTTCCGCTGTCGAGGTGGCTGTATGCCCAGGTAGCAAGGTCGCTGACTATATTATACCCAATAGAATCTTTTTGTATCTGGCGGTTGCAGACAAGAATCGTTTTAGCGTTTTTATAGCAATAGGAATCCGTTATTACCAGGAAAATAATTGAAATTATAATAACGTTTTTTCTCATTCTTTTAATTTGTGAATCTGTGGCAAATCCCCCTTACTTAAATGCATTTATCCCGGTTACATCCATACCTGTAATAAGCAAATGTATATCGTGTGTGCCTTCGTATGTTACTACCGATTCCAGGTTCATGCTATGGCGCATAATTGAATATTCACCAGTAATGCCCATACCACCAAGTATCTGGCGGGCTTCGCGGGCGGTACGCATAGCGATTTCAACGTTATTGCGCTTTGCCATGCTGATTTGTTCCGGCGTAGCGCGGTTTTCATTTTTTAGTACACCGAGGCGCCAAACAAGCAGTTGCGCTTTGGTGATCTCGGTTATCATTTCTGCGAGTTTCTTTTGGGTAAGCTGGAAACCGCCGATGGGCCTGTCGAACTGAATCCGTTCTTTGGAATAGCGAAGGGCTGTGTCATAGCAATCGAGCGCACAGCCAAGCGCACCCCATGCAATGCCATAACGTGCATTGTTGAGGCATGACAACGGGCCTTTGAGGCCTTTCACGCCCGGCAAGAGATTATGTTTAGGCACTTTTACATTATCAAAAACAAGTTCGCCGGTGCTGCTGGCGCGGAGGCTCCATTTATTATGTATTTCAGGCGCAGAAAAACCTTCCATGCCTTTTTCCAATATCAATCCGCGTATTACACCGTTTTCATCCTTAGCCCAAACAACGGCTACCTGAGCAAAAGGCGAATTGGATATCCACATTTTACTGCCGTTAAGCAGGTAGTGGTCGCCCATGTCCTTAAAATTGGAAGCCATGCCAGAGGGGTTGCTACCATAGTCAGCTTCGGTGAGGCCAAAGCAGCCAAGCCATTCGCCGCTGGCAAGCTTTGGGAGGTATTTCTTTTTCTGTTCCTCGCTGCCGAAGGCATAAATAGGATACATTACCAGCGAACCCTGTACGGACGCCGTAGAGCGAATGCCAGAGTCGCCGCGCTCCACTTCCTGCATCACGATGCCATAAGAAATATAATCAAGGCCCTGGCCGCCGTATTCTACCGGCACGGTGGGGCCAAAAATACCCAGGTCGCCCATCTCTTTGACGAGGTGCTGAGGGAACTCCGCCTTCTGCGCATATTCCTCAATAATTGGGGTAAGGCTTTTCTTCACCCATGCGCGGGTGGTATCGCGGATGAGTTTATGCTCTTCGGTAAGCAATTCATCAACCAGGTAATAATCATGAAATTCGTAACGGTCAGTAAACATAGGGCAAAATTACTAAAAGAATGCGGATTGCGGAATGTGGATTGCGGAATCTTGAAAGGAGCCTAAAAACTCTAATTTGTAACCTACCTCTAATCATCAAACAAAGATTCATCACGCTTTCTGAAGCGTTCTTGCCACAAAGGCACTAAGTTAAAATATAAATAGCTAACAATAAAAATTCTATACCTTAACTTTGTGTCCTTTGAGCCTTTGTGGTTAAATTTTTGTGGTTTATTAAAAGTGTCTTTAAGCAATATGGAAGAAATCTGGAATTATTTTGGCAACATAGATATCTATCTGTTTGACCAGATTCAAAAAGGGCGGTTTGACCCGGGTATGAAAATACTTGACGCCGGGTGCGGCTCCGGCAGGAACCTTATTTATTTTATGCGGGAAGGATATACTGTTTACGGGGTAGATAATATCCCTTTTGCCATAGATGAAATAAAGAGGCTTATTTCTAAAAACCATTTTAATGTGCCTGAATCTAATTTTACCCTTGAAAATGTGGAACAGATGAGCTTTGCAGATGAGACCTTCGATGTAGTGATCAGCAGCGCGGTACTCCATTTTGCAGAGAATGAAAGCCACTTTTATGCCATGATGGATGAAATGTGGCGGGTATTAAAAAAAGGGGGGATGCTTTTTGCGCGGCTTGGTACAGATAAAGGCATAGAAAAGTATGTCAAAAGTTTAGGTGACGGCAAATTTACATTGCCTGAAGGGGCAAAATGGTTCCTGGTAAATGATACAATGATCTATGAATTAGCCAACCGCCTGAATGCAAAGTTTCTTGAACCGCTAAAAACGACTAATGTGGAGAATAAAAGATGTATGGCTACGCTTGTGTGGGGGAAAAATTGATAGGTAATAAGGCAGTTGCAAACTGCCGTTATAAAGCCGCCTAAGTTCCGCCATTGCTTAAAATTGAGCGAGCGGGGTAGGACTATTCTCATTATTGAATTATTCTTTCTTAATTTTGTTCTCAAAAAAGGGATATTTATGATTCGCGTAAACGAAATAGAAAAAGTAGGCAATATCTTAGCCCAGATACGGCAGTTAAATAACGATGCTAAGGAATATGTTATGGAACAACTTGCCGGATTGCTGAAAAAGGACAAAAGCATCCCCGTAAACAAAGTACATCAATTGACAGAACTACATGGGTTGGGCGCAGAAATATGGAAAGGCATTGATATTGATGGATATGTGAAAAATGAAAGGCAATGGGATTAAAAAAAACCTTGTCTGGTAAAATTGTTTTTATTGATACCTCACCCCTTATTTATTTTATTGAGGGCCATTCCGAATATCAAAAGGAACTTGAAGAAGTTTTTAAAGCCAATAACAAAGGAGAAATTCAATTAATAACTACCACCCTGACACTAATGGAAGTATTGGTGCAGCCTTATAAAAATAACCGAAAAGATTTAGTTGAAAAATACGAGCAAATTATTACAGGCTCGCCGAATATTGAAGTGATAGATATTGATTTGGATATTGCAAGAAAGGCTGCTGAAATAAGGGCTATCTATAATCTAAAAACCCCTGATGCTATTCAAGTGTCTGCTTCCATACTACAAAAAGCAGATATTTTCTTGTCGAATGATGCAGGTTTTCAAAAAATTAAAGAAATACCTGTTGTTTTGTTAGGGATGCTCAAAAGCCTTTGAGTTTTTGGCATTGAAATCTCTCAAAACAGCCTAAGCCTGCGGAATGAGGTTTAATTTCCCGCCTACCCCCACGTAAACCTGGCTACATACTGCCGCCAAGCGAGCTACGCTAATACTTGAAATTATTTTAATGTTTTTTGCCAAATAAGTAAGTTTATTTTGTATCTTTGAGTATTAATAATACTTTAATTTTTAATTTTTATGGACAAAAAAAAATCTAACAATTCAGTGCAAAAAAGTTCTGCTGATAACAGGTCAAATCAAAAAAATCCTAATAATCAGGCATCAAAAGGCAAAAAGTAGGTTGTCCTTCTTTTAGATTTTAGGTAAAACGCCAGAGAGGCCTTGCGAATTAGGTTTTCTGGTTTTATTTCTCACTCTCCCCATTCGGTTTCCGTATATTTTACGCCCTTTCTTTTGAACCGGCTTATTGTGCGCCGGAAGATGTTTCTTTAGATTACTCTGCCTTAATAAATCTTCCAGTTTAAGTGATTTATCGGCAGGCATGTTCAATAGCTTTTCATCAATCTTATCTCTTATTTCCTGGGTATAACCATTCTCTTCATCGGTCAGATAATCACTATTTCTAATGTCAATTCCCTTTTTAGAGGTTTTTCCGTTTATCTTTTCTTTTAGTGGATGTTTGCCAGGCTGTAACATATCTTATTTTATTATTAAAACAGTAAGTAACCTGTTTTTGTTACTTTAGCGTTTCAATACGTTTTCAGAATCCCGAAGGGATGAAATGATTATAGCATCGGGATAATAATTTATCATAAAACCCTGAAAGGGTGATAGATTTGCAAAGAGCCCTAATCTGTCATCCTTTCAGGATTTAACAATCCGTTATTGCCACTTTTCTATAATCATACCAACCCTTCGGGTTTTGAAGCTAAACCTTTTAACTACAGAAACCCCGGTAGAACCTTTTTTACTCTTTACTAAGCCAATTCGGCAAATTGATTGTTAAGCCTGTAAATCACTTATTATGCAAAAAACGGAAGTGTTAATAATCGGAGCAGGGCCTACCGGGTTGGTACTGGCGCTTTGGCTTACAAAAATTGGGGTTAAAGTCCGCATCATTGATAAAGCAGAGAAGGCCGGGACTACATCCAGGGCCCTTGTTATCCATGCCCGCAACCTTGAGTTTTATCACCAGATGGGCATTGACCAGGTCCCCTTAAAAGAAGGGGTACAGATCAATGCATTGAGCTTCTGGGTGGGCGGGAAAAAAGCCGGGCACGTACCTTTCGGCAATATTAAAGCTAACATCAGCCCTTACCAGTACATGCTTGACTATCCGCAGGACAGGCAGGAAGAAATGCTTGAAAAGGAACTCGCTAATCTTGGTATGAGGGTAGAGAGAAAAACTGAATTAATCTCTTTTGAGCAAATGCCTGGTGGTGGCATCCGCGCGCAAATCCTGAAACCCAATGGCGAAAAGGAAGAATGTGAAGCAATATACCTTGCCGGTTGCGACGGGGCCCGCTCTGTAGTGAGGGAGCAAATGAGCGTGGGCTTTCCCGGTGGTACGTATGAAGAAACTTTTTACGTGGCTGATGTTATAACCAAAGGCTCATTGACACCCGGAGAAATAAATATAGCGCTGGACAGGGCTGATTTTCTGGCTACTTTCCCCATAAACTCCTCTGGTGAGATAAGGCTGGTAGGCGCCATCAGGCTGGAAGCCATGGGCAGGAAAGACCTGAAATGGGAGGATGTAAGCGGGGGCATCCTGGATAGTTTGAAACTCGAAGTGGAAGAGGTTAAATGGTTTTCCACCTACCGTGTACACCACCGTGTGGCTTCGCATTTTCGCGAAGGCAGTGTGTTTCTCCTGGGCGATGCCGGGCATATCCATAGCCCTGTAGGCGGGCAGGGCATGAATACCGGTATCGGCGACGCAGTGAACCTGGCATGGAAGCTCGGGGCTGTAATAAAAGATAATGCAAACCCTAAAATACTTGACACCTACGAACCTGAGAGAATTGCCTTTGCAAAAAAGCTCGTGGCCACTACCGACGGCGCTTTTGCATTCGTATCAGCCAGGGGGGCTTTTTCCACCTGGGTAAGGATACATATTGTGCCTCATTTGTTGCCCTGGTTATTTCGCTTTACCCGCATCAGGCGTTTTCTTTTCCGTACCGTATCGCAAACCCTGATCAAATATTCCCAAAGCGCTTTAAGCGAAGGTTCGGCAGGTAAATTAAAAGGGGGCGACCGCTTGCCCTGGGTGAAGGCTGAAACAGGCCCGGATAATTTTGCCAGCCTTACTACAATGAAGTGGCAGGTGCATATTTATGGAGAAACTTCGGCTTCCCTTCAAACATTGTGCAATGAGCGGGGAATAAAACTTAATATTTTCCAATGGAACGCCGCCGTCAAAACTGCTGGGTTTCAAAAGAACGCGATTTACATTATCCGCCCTGACGGATATATTGGATTGGCTGCACCCAATGCCGACCTTCAAAAAATAAACGCTTATTTTGATAAATGTGGGATTACCGGTATATAATAACCTCACCCCACCCTCTCCAAAGGAGAGGGCTTCACCATTCCTTTAGAATGGTACCGGAAAGCCCGGCCCAAACTAAATTATGGCCAAATGCTGAGGCACGAAGCAAATTATTCCCCTCTCCTTTGGAGAGGGTTGGGTGAGGTTGCTGCACAGAGATACTCATTTAACTTAATGATATTGTCTGACATCCTTAAACCAAATCGCTTTTCTGTTGTTTAATTCTGAAAAT